>Ga0209911_100057_pt1 | contig 131888 bp, 104 predicted proteins | sample FECB21metaG_FD_188301 | JGI IMG/M metagenome (GOLD analysis project Ga0209911, IMG submission 188301) | Cyanobacterial communities from the Joint Genome Institute, California, USA - FECB-21 (SPAdes) (version 2) | ecosystem: Environmental > Aquatic > Thermal springs > Hot (42-90C) > Microbial...
ATTGGGTGAAGTCACGGCGCCCCAGCGGGTCGAGGGTTTCGCAGAGGTTGCCGGACTCGTCATAGGCGAATTGCCAACGCGCGCCGTCCGGTGCAACGGCGGCCAGCAGTTGGCGTTCGTCGTTCCAGTCGAAACTCCAGCTCTGGCCCAGCGAATCGGTGAAGCGGGTGACCTCGTACTGGCTGTTCCAGTGGTGCTGATTGATACGACCAAGGCCGTCGGTAACGCGGGTGATGCCGGCGTCGATATCGTAGTCGAGGCGGTAGTCTTCACCGTCATCGGTCCAGTGATGCACCACCCGGGCGAACACGCCGGAGACCTCCTGAAACTCGGCCCACTGGTAGAAACACTGCAAACCGCTGGGCAGCTGATGGCTGCTCAGGCGCAGGCGGTCATCGTAGGTAAAGCGCCGCATGACCTGGCCATTGCTGTCGTTCACCTCGAGCAACAGGCCCTGCGCGCTGTAGCGGTAAGCGGCCAGCAGTTGCCGGCGACCATCGTTGAAGCAACGCTCCAGCCGCGCCACACGCATGGGATGAGCGGCGTCGTAGTGCAGCTCTACGCGCAGATTCGGGTCGTTTTCGCTGATGGCGGCGAGGCGCCCCTGAACGTCGTAGTGCAGCAACTGGCGGTTGTCATTGCGGTCGCCCAGCTGGCTCAGCCGTAGCTGGTCGGGCGCTTCGGGACGTGGTTCGAAGAGGCGGTAGAGGCCGTCTGCACTTTCGATTAGCAATGCACCGGTGAGGGCATCGCGGCGCAGATTGAGGCCTTCACCGGGGCCATAAACGGCATCACCGGGTGCCAGCCAGCCGAGATCAATAGGACGGCTCTGTTCATCGGTGTAGATGAAGCGGCGCGTGCCGTCTGCATCCGTGGTGAGCGCGACCGACACTTCGTAGGCCACGCTCCAACCGGGGCCGAACAGGCCATTCTGGCGTTCGTCGCGGCTGCAATAGAAACGCTGCCATTCGAAGGGCAAAAGGGCTGGTAGCACACAGTCGAGGTCATCAACGCTGTTGAGCACTTTGGCCCCGGTGGCGGCATGCACCGGGTTAGGCGCGCCGGTGATGGCCCGTGTGACAGCCCCGGCGACCTGATTGGTGACATAACCGTTGACCATGCCCATGGCCAGACATGGCAGGCCGCTAAGCAACTTGCGCGGGTTGCCACGCAGCGCCATCAGCACACTCAGAGCCAGGCCAACACCGGGTGTCTTGCCGCTGCGGATCGGCCGCACCACCACGGAGTCGCCACCGATGCGCACGTTGGAAGAGATATTGCCCGCATCCACCACCTTGGCTTCGCAGGTGGCGCGGTCACCACTGCGCACCGCCGGCTGGCCCTCGATGCTGACCTTGCTAGAACCTTCGGCCAGCAACTGCGGCGGCATGGGCGGGTGTTTGCTGCAGAGGATGGTGTCCAGCGGGCAGGGGATGGCACCCGGCACCGGGCTTTCAACCGTGGGATTCCACATTTCGCTGAAAAAGCTGGCGGCCATGTCCAGATAGCTGGGTTCGGGCTGTTCCAGCTCGGTACCAGACGGCGGTGCGACTTCCCCCAGCTTGCCGGCCGCACGTGCCGACGGCAGACCGTTGGTGCGCGTCTTGCTGGCGCCACTGGTGATCTTAGCCTGCGGGCTGGGCGGGAATATCGCATTGGCCACCCAGTCACAGACGGTGGTGACCCCCTTGTCCAGCCCGGTGAGGTTCATGCCGACACCGATCACCACACCGGCAGCAAAGCTCAGCACACAGGCAGAAACAGGGGCGGTAACAATGACCAGGCCGGCAGCGGCTACCAGCGCCGCGCCGGCAGCGACATAGGCGGCCACCTCCAGCACCCCGCTGAGAACGTCAGCGAAGACCGAGCTGTGTTCAAGATCGTCACCGAGCCGGGCGGCCCAGAACAAGTCGGACATCGACGCTTATCCCGCTCCGTTGAGTACCAGCGAACGCTTGATGCGTTCCCAGTGGCTAGCCTCGGCCTCGCCCATCGGCTGCGGCTTCACGTAGCTCAGCGACATGATGCGGCCCTCGGCCGGTTTGACCCCAAGCTGGAACTGATACACCTGTTCGGTGCCCTTGATGAACTGGTTGCGCAGTTCCACGGCCTCAATGTCGCCGGCCGGACCGACGCGGGTGTCGCTGATCGGGCTGGTCTTCATTTCCTTGAGCTGCTTGGCCAGCTTGCCGAGTTGCTCCTCGAAGTGGCTGCGCAGGGTTTCGTCCGCACCCAGGTTGCCGCGGGTGATCACCAGCGAGGTGCCCAGGGCAGGGAAACGCAGGATATTGATGGTGCCGTCCTGAACCTCTTCGGTGGGCAGTTGCAGGCTCAGCTCTTGGGTGGTGTAGCTCATCAGGAGTTTCCTTTCTCTTGCCCGAACATGGATTTGACGGCCGCATCGATGCTGCCCTGCTCACCCTGGCCATCGGGGGTGGCGCCAGGGCCGCCGCCGATGTTCAGGTTGAGCACGCCGCCTGTGTTGAATTCCGCGTCGCCGCTGGCGTGGAAGTTGATCGCCACGCCGCTGAGGTTGATCTGGCCGCTGGCGTTGAGTTCGAGAATGCTCTTGCCGCACACCAGGCGCAGGTTCTGGCCGACCTCGATGAGGTAGCTCTGGCTGATGCTGTCGGTCTTGGTCGAGCCCACCAGCAGCACATCGTCGAGTTTCACCGCACGCAGGCGGTTATTGCCGATGGTCACGGTCTCGTTCATGCCGATGCTCTTGACCCGGTTGTTGCCCACCGAGTGGGTTTCATCCACCTCGACGACGATGTCCTGGTTGCGCTCGGCGTGGATGTACAGCTGCTCGGCGCCCTTCTTGTCCTCCATGCGGATTTCGTTGAAGTTGGCCGGCGTGCCGCCCTTGCTGGAGCGGCTCTTGATGCCGCTCTGGGTGGCGTTGGCGGGCAGGTCGTAGGGCACGGTCTGCTCGGCGTTGTAGACGCGACCGGTGATGATCGGCTGGTCGGGGTCGCCTTCGAGGAAGCTGACGATGACTTCCTGGCCGATGCGTGGAATCTGGATCGCGCCCCAGTTCTTGCCGGCCCAGTTCTGCGAGACGCGAATCCAGCAGGAGCTGTTTTCGTTGGACTGGTCGTGACGATCCCAGTGGAAGTGCACCTTGACCCGGCCGTACTGGTCGGTCCAGATTTCCTCGCCGGCGGGGCCGACCACCACGGCGGTCTGCGGCCCCTGCACCATGGGCTTGGGCGTGCCACACAGCGGGCGGAAAGTCTGCTGGGCGTCGGTGCAGGTGAGCTGGCACTCGAACTGGCCACCGCCGCCACTGCCACTCTCCAGGGATTCCTGAGCGACGTGATAGCGCGCGCACACCACTAGGTATTCACGGTTCTGGTCGGCGCGGCCGAAACCGGTAAGGCTGAACAGGTTGCCCGAGGCGATGCCGCGCACGCTGCCGCCGACCTCGACGCGTTCATGCAGGCTCTGCAGCGCCTCGATACGATTGCGCGCGTACTGCTCGCCATCGCTGCTCTGCACGTAGGTACCGGGATAGTCGTACAGCGGATAGTCGCCGGCGCTGTGCGGACGCGGCATGACCGAGCGCACGTCGATGCGCGCGCTGGGCCGCTGGAAGTCGTAGTCGTTGAGCTCCATCGAGCCCGGCTGCACATGCTGGGCCAGCTGCCAGTCGTTGATGTGGTCGCGCTCGCGGTGCTGCCCATCAGGCGGGTAGTAGGGCACGCTGGCGTAACCGGGGGCCGGCACATGGGCGCCGTAGGCATCGGCGAGCACCAGCACATGGCGATCGGCCTCATGGCGGAAGTAGTAGTAGATGCCCTCCTTCTCCATCAGCCGGCTGACGAAGTCGAAGCTGGTTTCGCGGTACTGCACGCAGTACTCCCACTCGCGGTAGGCGCGACTGAGTGCGTCTTCGAAATCGGAGAAACCCAGGTCGCGGAACACCTGCTTGATGATCTGCGGCACGCTCATGTGCTGGAAGATGCGGCAGTCGGACGTGCGGCTGAGCAGCCACAGCCAGGGCCGCAGGGTGACCCGATAAGCCGCGAACTGGCCACGGTCGACGGTCTGCCCGCAGGCGGCGACGATGCCGTGGAAATGCCGGTCGCCACCGCCATGCTGCTGCACCGAGAGCGACAGCGGCTTGCCGAGCAACTGGTTGAGATCGAGGTTGGCGTCGTGGGACACCAGCTGCAGCTCGTATTCGAACAGGCGGCCCAGCTCGTCGCTGCCGTGCATCGAGCGCAGCAGCAGAACGTCCGGCCCGAGCGGGCTGGTGATGCGGGCAAAGCGGGAAGATTGGGCGAAGAACATAGGTCGGGGTTCCGGCCTGCCATGGCGCGGGCCGGCGATAGCCGACCCGCGCTCGGGCTCAGGCGTTGTCGGCGAAGCTGTAGGTCAGGTCGTTGTCGGCCACGCTGATGCGCACGCCAGCCAGCGGTTTGCCTTCCATCATGCGGGTGAGGAACTCGCGGCTCATGTCCGGCAGCATGCCGTTGGTGAGAATGGCGTCGATCTGCCGGCCGCCGCTCTCACTCTCGGTGCAGCGCGAGACCACCAGATCGACCACCGCCTCGTCGTAGTCGAAGGGCACCTTGTGGGTGCTCTCGATGCGCTTCTTGATGCGGCCCAGTTGCAGGCGGGTGATGGCCTTGAGCATGGTGTCGCTGAGCGGGTAGTAGGGGATGGTGACCAGACGGCCGAGCAGGGCGGGCGGGAAGATCTCCAGCAGCGGCTGACGCAGGTCGCGGGCGATGCCCTCCGGGTCGGGCAGGTTGTCCGGGTCCTGACACAGCTGCGCCACCTGCTCGGTGCCGGCGTTGGTGGTGAGCAGGATCAGGGTGTTCTTGAAGTCGATCAGGCGCCCTTCGCCGTCTTCCATCACGCCCTTGTCGAACACCTGGAAGAAGATCTCGTGCACGTCCGGGTGGGCCTTTTCCACCTCGTCGAGCAGCACCACGCTGTACGGCCGGCGACGCACGGCCTCGGTCAGCACACCGCCTTCGCCATAGCCGACATAGCCGGGCGGCGCACCCTTGAGGGTGGAAACGGTGTGCGCCTCCTGGAATTCGCTCATGTTGATGGTGATCAGGTTCTGCTCACCGCCATACAGCGCCTCGGCCAGCGCCAGCGCGGTTTCGGTCTTGCCGACGCCGGAGGTGCCGGCGAGCATGAACACGCCAATCGGCTTGCTGGGGTTGTCGAGGCCGGCGCGAGAGGTCTGGATGCGCTTGGCGATCATCTTCAGCGCGTGGTCCTGGCCGATGATGCGTTTGCCCAGCAGGCTGTCGAGGTTGAGTACGGTCTCGACCTCGTTGCGCGCCATGCGCCCGACCGGAATGCCGGTCCAGTCGGCCACCACCGAGGCCACCGCCTGGTAGTCGACAGTCGGCAGAATCAGCGGGGCTTCGCCCTGCAGCTGGCTCAGGCGCTGCTGCAGGTCGACCAGCTGGGCACGTAGTGCTTGATGATCCGTGCCGCTGTCCTGATCGACCACACCCACGCTTTCGCGCAGGCTGGCGCGGGTGGCCAGCAGTTCATCGACCAGTTGCTTCTCTTCGGCCCAGCGGCTTTCCAGCTCGGCCAGACGCTCGCGCTCGGCGGCCAGCAGGCTCTCGCTGTTGGCCTGGCGCTGGCTGACGTCGATGCCGATGGCGTACTCGCGGGCGATGATCTGCAGTTCGGTTTCCAGCGCTTCGATGCGCCGGCGGCTGTCGTCGACCTCGGCCGGCACGGCGTGCAGGCTGATGGCCACGCGGGCGCAGGCGGTGTCGAGCAGGCTGACCGACTTGTCCGGTAGCTGACGCGCCGGGATGTAGCGGTGCGACAGCTTGACCGCAGCCTCCAGGGCTTCGTCGAGAATCTGCACCTGATGGTGCTTCTCCATGGTCGAGGCCACGCCGCGCATCATCAGCAGCGCCTTGTCCTCGGACGGTTCGGGCACCTGTACCACCTGGAAGCGGCGGGTCAGCGCCGGGTCCTTCTCGATGTGCTTCTTGTACTCGGCCCAGGTGGTGGCCGCCACGGTGCGCAGGCTGCCGCGCGCCAGCGCCGGCTTGAGCAGGTTGGCGGCGTCGCCAGTACCGGCCGCGCCACCGGCGCCGACCAGGGTGTGGGCTTCGTCGATAAACAGGATGATCGGCTTGGGCGACGCCTGCACGTCTTCGATGACCTGGCGCAGGCGCTGCTCGAACTCGCCTTTCATGCTGGCGCCGGCCTGCAGCAGGCCGACATCCAGGCTGCGCAGCTCGACATCCTTGAGCGAGGGCGGCACGTCACCGGCGGCGATGCGCAGAGCGAAACCTTCGACCACGGCGGTCTTGCCGACGCCCGCCTCGCCGGTAAGGATCGGATTGTTCTGGCGACGGCGCATGAGGATGTCGACCAGTTGGCGGATCTCCTCGTCGCGGCCGACGATGGGGTCGAGCTCTCCCTTGCGCGCCTGTTCGGTGAGGTCGATGGTGAAACGCTTGAGCGCCTCCTGCTTGCCCATCGCCGCCGGCGCCATCGCGCCACTGGCTTCGCCCGGTGCGGCGGCGGCAAAACCGTCGCTGGCGGCCAGGTTGTTCTCCGGCGAATCGCCGACGTATTCGTCGAAACGCTCGCTCAGGGTCTCCACCTTGATCTTGGCGAACTCACCGGACAGGCCCAGCAGCACCTGGCGCAGGCTCGGCGTCTTGAGGATGCCGATGATCAGGTAGCCGGTACGCACCTGGTGCTCGCCGAACATCAGGCTGCCGTAGACCCAGCCGCGCTCGACCGCTTCCTCGACGTGCGAGGACAGATCGGTGATCGAGGTCGAACCGCGCGGCAGGCGGTCGAGTGCGTCGGTCAGGTCACGCGCCAGGCGTGCCGGCTCCAGGCTGAACTGGCGGATGATGCGGTGCAGGTCGGAGTCCTGCAGCTGCAGGAGCTGGTGCAACCAGTGCGCCAGTTCGACATAGGGATTGCCGCGCAGCTTGCAGAATACGGTGGCAGCCTCGATGGCCTTGTAACCGACGCTGTTGAGCTTGCCGAACAGCGCGGTACGACTGATTTCACCCATGTGGAGTTCTCCTTGATTGATCCGCCGGCGGGGTCGCTGCGGCGTGATGGCGGGCCAGCACCAGATCCCTGGCGTCGTGCTGCGGCTGGCCAAGCCAGGTGGTGTAGCCCAGGCGAGCCTGGCCGTTGAGGCATAGCGCGGGGACTTCCTCGCGCTGCAATACGAGATTCAGTTGCCAGTCGAGTTCGTCGCCCTGGTATTCGGCGACCCAGGCCACCAGCGCGGCGAAGGACTCGCCGTCGGGCAGCATGGCGTTGTACTGCTCGAGCGTCAGCGGACCGAAGCAGATGCGGAAGCTGTGCTGACGGTCCCAGACCTGGCTGCCCAGGCAGAAGTCCACGCCCAGCTGGCTGGACTCCACGCCCAGGCGTGTGCGCTCGGGCAGGCTCAACCAGCTGCCGGCGTATTCCTCGATCTGCACCGGCACGCCGAAGTAGTCAGCGAGGATCGCCTTGAGACCATCGGGGTAACGTGTCTGCGCGGCCAGGTGACCGCTGTAATGAAGCTTCGCCGCATCGTCCAGCAAGCCTCGCTGGCGCAGGCTCGGCATGCCGCGGCCACTGAAGGCGGCCAGGCGCGCCGACCAGTAGTCGTCGTCGGGGCGGTCGTGGCTGACGGTCGGTCGGGCTTCGGCCCAGGCGCGATAGAACAGGGTCAGCAGGCGATGATGGAACAGATCGAGGAAGTGCTTGCTGGTGCTGTCAGCGTGGTTGCGCTGGCGCTCGCGCACGTACTCGGTCAGGTGCAGCGGCAGCGGCCCGTTGGGCCCGCCGAGGCCGAAGAAATACTGTTCCAGACGCGCCGGGCGCTCGTCGCTGGCGGGGGTCACGGCGGCCAGGGTGGCGGGGGCGAAGGTGCCTTCCTGGCGCTGCCCGAGGCGCAGCGGATCGTCAGCCAGGCGCCGGGAACGGCCCAGGCGCGGCAGATGCGGGTGCTCGTTCTCGATGCGTCGCAGCGCCTGGAAGAAGTCGTACTCCCAGGGCTGCGCCTGCATCTGTGCAAGCGTGTCTACAGGTTCGGACGACGGCCGGGCCGGGCTTTCCATCGCATGATCTCGCCGCGCTCGGTGCTGCGTAGCACCGTCTCGGTAAAGCTGTTGAGGGATACGTAGCGCGCCAGGAAGCGCTCGAACACCGCACCGAGGAGAAACACCCCGGTACCGCGAAAAGCGTTCTCGTCGAACTCCAGGGTGATTTCCAGGCCCCGACCGAAGACGATCGGCCCGGGCATCGGCAGGCGCCGCGTACAAGGTTTGGCACTGACTTCGCGCAGGCCTTCGATCTGCAGTTGCAGCGCCGGATTCTGCATGTCGCCATACAGGCGCAGCATCTCGCGCAGGGCAGCGGCGCCCTGGCCCTGTTCGGCCAGAGACAGGTAGTTCAGTGACAGCTGGCTGATCAAGCGCCAGGCCTGGTTGTCGTGGGCCGGGCTGGCACGCGGCCGGCTCGGCCCGGCTACACAGCGCACGCTCTGCACTGGCGCGCTATCGGCCAGGGTGAAGTCGCTCTTGCCAATGCCGACAGTCATGAACAGCGGCAGGTCGCGGTTGGTGCACAGGGCACTGAGCCCCAGCTGGCGCAGGTCATGGCGATACGGCGCCTGGTGGCTGTCGACCAGGCTGATGAAGGTTTCGCTGCCGACATAGCTGGAGCGGGTGCCGCTGCGGCGCTGCTCGGCCGACAACACGCGCGGTTCACGGCGCACGCAGTAGTAGGCCTGATCACGGCCATAGCGAGCGGGGTCGCGCACGGCATAGAAGGGCAGGAAGGGCTGCTCCGGGCCACTGCCATGGCCGGTGACGCCACGCAGCGAGTGGATCTCGAAATCCATCGGGCGCGTGCGGTCAGCGATGGCGTGGTGCTCGTGCACCTTGTCACTCAGGTGGATGCGATCCAGGCGCCGCGGGAACAGGTTGATCGCCGGGGTACAGAACGGCAGAAACTGACTGGCGCCGACCTGATTCTGCAGGTGGCTGTCCAGGCGATCGAACAGCACGATCAACTCCAGCTCCTCACCGCTGCACTGGCGTACGGCACGGCGCAGACCGCAGAAGTCGACGAACAGAAAGCGCTGCGGCAGGGCGAAGTATTCCTGCAGCAGGCGATAGCCCTGGAAGGCCTGCGGCACCACCGGCAGAGCCGCCTCGGCATCATCGAAACCGCAGGGACGCAGGGCGTCGGCCGGCAGGCGCTCGACCCAGTCGCGCCCCGGTTGACGGGCGAACACGGCAATGCGGTTGCCCAGCAGTTGTTCGTAGAGACGAAACGGCAACTCGTCGAGACCGTTGAGGTACAGCGGCAGGTTGTCCAGATCCAGGCTGGCGAGGGGTATTTCGGCGCCACTGCGCAGGGTGATGCGCAGCGCGGCCTTGGCCCGCGGCTCGCTGGCGGCGAGGCGGCCCAGCGCGGCGGCTGGGTTGCTGATGTACTCGGCATCCGCCACTTGCAGCGGCCACAGAGTCACCGGGTGAGCCGTGCGGTATTCGCAGGGGGTCTGGCTGTCCTTGCCGAGGGTGGCGCGCAACACGCTGTCGCGCGGCAGGTTGAAGCTGCCGTTGAGCGCGCCATCGTTGGCATCGGTGTGCAGCTGTACCACGGTCATCGACGGCGTCGGCGCCAGGTAGTGCGGGTAGGCGACTTCCAACAGGTTATGGGTGAAAGTCGGGTACTCGGCATCGAGCTTCAGTTGCACGCGGGCGGTCAGGTAGGCGAAGCCTTCGAGCAGGCGCTCGACATAGGGGTCGGCGCACTCCATTCCCGACAGCGTCAGGCGCCCGGCGATCTTCGGGTATTCGCGGGCAAACTCCTGGGCGCTTTCGCGGATGTGCAGCAGTTCCTGGTTATACAGCTCCAGCAAACGGGGGTTCATGAGCGTCTCCGCTGCTCGGCAGGCAGCACCTGGACATGGCCGGACTCCAGGTCCAGCTCGGTGCGCAACAGCAAGGGTAGGGCCACCGGCTGTGCCCATAGGTCACCCTGAATCTCGAAACTCAAGGCGTTATGGTTCATCTGTTCGTGACCGATATGCGCCCGTACCCGCACGCTATGGGCCAGGATGCGCGGCTCGAAGGTGACGATGGCGCGCTGGATCAGGCTCTCCAGAGCAGCGATATCGATCCCGGAAACACTGCTGCCGGCCAACGGCGGCAGGCCATAGTTGATCACCGAGGTGCCTGCCGGTGTGTGCCGCGTGGCGTCGGCATCGAGCAGGGCAATGGTATTGAACAGCCAGGTCAGATCGCGCAGCACCGACGCCTTGAGCTGATTCATCGACAACACGCGGCGATCCGCGCTTTCCTGCGGATTGCTGGGGTCATCGTCGGTCAGGCGATCGAGCAGCGATGGCTGCAGGCGCTCGCGTGGCGTCATGGGGCTGGTCATGCGCAGGTTACCAGTCGAACATCGCGGTGTAGTTCTTCTGATCACCGACACCGCGCAGGCAACTGGCACTCTGCGCCAGCACCGATGGCTCCAGCTGGCCCTTGATCAGTCGAATGGCCTTGTATTGCGAACGACACTCCAGCTTGTTGTCCGCCACGGGGGCTACATGCAGCACCATGACGATTGGCACATCCTGAAAGTTTTCGACATGTGCCTGGCCATCCTTGCCGACACTGAAATGACACGGCGAGGGAATGTCCAGCGGCAGTACGCTCTGGTCTGGCTTGCGTAATACACAGGCCTGCCCGGCGTTGTCCAGCACATAGCGCTGCCCCAGCAATGTGACATGCATCGGCAGGTCGCTATCGGCAGCCTGGCCAGCCTGTGCCAAGACCGGCAAAAGGGCGGCAAGCAGCGCGATATGAGGAGCCCTGATCATGTTCACCACCGGAACAAACCAACGAACATTTTCTGACCCTGTTGGCCGATGTGGCACATCGCACTTTTATTGACTCTTGATATCTCCAGCTTGCCGTCGCGCAAGCGAACTGCCTGGGATTTTTTGATGCATTCGATATCGGGGGCAGGATTGGCCTGGCTATGCTCGACCAGCACGATGGGAACCGTTTTGAACACTTCGGTCTGGACGCTGCCCTGCTTGTCTGGCGTGAACTGGCAAGGCCACTCCATGCCCATTTGCAACTGGCTATTGTCCGCTTTTACCAATACGCACTGGCCTTCTACCTCAAGCAGATGCACGGATTGATCACCCAATGTAGCTTGGGTCAGCGCTTTCGAGGGGGCGGTCGCTTGCCCGCCAGATTGTGCACAGGCAGTGAGACTGAACAGAGCGCCCGTAATCATGACCATTCGGGCAAAAGCATTGCTCAAAGCAGGTTCATGCAGGTTCATGGCCGTCACCAGTCGAACATCCCGATAAATGCTTTCTGGTCCCATTGCGCAGGTCCACATGCAGCGATCCTGCCCACCATGGCTGGCTCAAGTCGGTCATGATGCAGGCGTACAGGCTGTCTGTCGGTCTTGCAGCCTTTGCTGGGGGCAGGGAGATGTTCACTTCGCTCGACCATTAGGATCGGTGTTTGCTCGAAGTATTCCACTCGCAGGTTCTTCTGCAGATCTTCGCTGAACCGACAAGGCCATTGCATATCCATTATCAGTGCCGGCCGGTTGCCATAGTTCAAGGCGCAGCGTCCCTCGCTATCGCTGAGACTGATTGGCTGTCCTGCGAACGTCGCATGGGTTGGCATGGTCGGCTCGGTTGCGGACGGTGATGATGGATGAGGTTGTGTGGCGCAGGCATTGACCGTAAATAGCACCGTGCCCAGCAGTACTGCAAAAGAAACTCTGTACATCACGTCAGCTCCCAGAACCAGACTGCCTTGGCCCGATAGAAATAGTCACCGGTTTGGGTCTGGCCACGATTCCACAGGTCGATATGGTCACCGGTGGGGCGGTTTTCCGGATCGTTAGGCTGACGGTAAAAATCCTTGTAAAAAATAATACCGGTCTTACCGAGCAGGCTGGTCCTTTCTGCGGCACTGTTGCCGTAGACCTTGGGAGGGCCTAACTGAGGCCTTTTCCATAACCAATTGGCCAGTGACTCTGCTCCTCGGGCATGCCCGTGTGCACAGCGAGGCTCACTATAAGTCGAAGTGTTGACTTGCAGGGTCCGTTCGCTGTTAAGCGCCACACTCATGCGAATGGCACATTGGTTGGCCCAGGGGCCATCGCACGGATTGCCTTGAGGATATTCAACCAACAAATCCTCATAGGCTTTCCACAAATTGATAAACGAAGGCTTTGCCACAACTGAGTCTCCCTGTTCCGCCCGCCCCCGGCACATGGCACCGAGGGCGAATTCGCATCAGATCTTGACGTTGGAACGGATGTTCCAGCCGTACTTGATCGGGCCACCTTCCTTGGTGCCGTCGGCTTTCTGCGGCTGGTAGTCGACCGTGACCTTGGCGAAGTTCAGGGTTACGTTCTCGATCAGGCGGTCGTCATTGCCCGAACCGCCGGTGCTCAGGGAGGAGATCAGCACTTCCTCGAGGTTGATGATCAGGTACTCGACCTGAGAGTCACCGCCTGCCTTGCGCACGGTCAGGGTGACCTTGGGCACGTGCTTGCCGCTGGAGCAATGCATCATCAGGTTGGGGGTGGCCTTGTCGACGAACTTGGTCAGCGACAGATCCTGAATGCTGACCTTGCCCGCGCCACCGCCGGTACCGGTGTGCATGTTGCCGGACTGGGACATGCCCCAGCTCCAGTTGAGCACTTCGATTTCGTCCTTGTGGGTCTTGTCCTGAGACTCGCCCTTGATGTCACCGATCTTGATGAAGATATCGACAGCCATGTTTTCTCCTGGGTGTGGTCATCGCCACTAGGGTCAGAATTGCGAAAAGCCCGGGGCTTTCCATGTATCAGGCAGAGGCCTCACCCGACGACGCCACGTGAGGCCAACCTGCCTGCCGGGGCTCAAGCGCCCTTGGCCGACGGCAGCTTGGAAACCAGCCGCAGCGACACCGTCAGCCCTTCGAGCTGGTAGTGCGGGCGCAGGAAGAACTTCGAGTTGTAGTAACCGGGGTTGCCCTCGACCTCCTCGACCACGACTTCGGCGGCGGCCAGTGGGTGCTGCGCCTTGGTGGTCTCGGTGGAATGCGCCGGGTCACCGTCGACGTACTTGAGGATCCAGTCCTGCAGCCACAGCTGCATCTCGTCACGCTCCTTGAACGAGCCGATCTTGTCGCGAACGATGCACTTGAGGTAATGCGCGAAACGGCAGGTAGCGAACAGGTACGGCAGACGCGCGGCCAGGTTGGCGTTGGCGGTGGCGTCCGGGTCGTCGTACTCGGCCGGTTTCTGCAGCGACTGCGCACCGATGAAGGCGGCGAAGTCGGTGTTCTTCTTGTGCAGCAGCGGCATGAAACCATTCTTCGCCAGCTCGGCCTCACGGCGGTCGGAGATGGCGATCTCGGTCGGGCACTTCATGTCGACGCCACCATCGTCTGTGGGGAAGGTGTGCGCCGGCAGGTTCGGCACTTCGCCGCCGGATTCCACGCCACGGATGCGCGAGCACCAGCCGTAGAGCTTGAACGAGCGGTTGATGTTCACCGCCATGGCGTAGGCGGCATTGGCCCAGGTGTACTTGCTGCTGTCGGCGCCGTCGGTGTTTTCCTCGAAGGCGAAGGCCTCCACCGGATCGGTCTTGGCGCCATAGGGCAGGCGTGCCAGGAAGCGCGGCATGGTCAGGCCGATGTAGCGTGAATCCTCGGACTCGCGCAGCGAGCGCCAGCCGGCGTATTCCGGGGTGGTGAAGATCTTGGTCAGGTCACGCGGGTTGGACAGCTCCTGCCAGGAGCCCATGCCCATCACCGTCGGCGAGGCGGCCGCGATGAACGGCGCGTGCATCGCCGCGCATACCTTGGACAGCTCGCCAAGCAGCTCGACATCGGGCGGCGACTGGTCGAAGTAGTAATCACCAACCAGGCAACCGTAGGGCTCGCCACCGAACTGACCGTACTCCTCTTCGTACATCTTCTTGAAGATCGGGCTCTGATCCCAGGCCGTGCCCTTGAATTTCTTCAGGGTCTTGTGCAGCTCCGGCTTGGAGATGTTGAGCACGCGAATCTTCAGCTGCTCGTCGCTCTCGGTGTTGTTGACCAGGTAGTGCAGGCCACGCCAGGCACTTTCCACCTGCTGGAAGTCGTTGTGGTGGATGATCTGATTGACCTGCGCGGTGAGCTTGGCATCGATGGCGGCGATGATCGACTCGATCGACTTGATCGCATCGTTGGAGATCAGATCGGTCTGCGCCAGGGCCTGCTCGGCCAGGGTACGCACGGCTGTTTCCACCGCTTCCTTGGCACGTTCGGTCTTGGGTTTGAATTCCTGCATCAGCAGCGAAGCGAATTCGCTGGTCTGCTCGGTGCTGGCCAGTGCGGCCTGGTCTTGTTGCAACTGTTCGCTCATGGTGGTCTTCCGAATCAGGCCTGGGGCTCGTTGTCCTGGGGTTTCGGCGCGCTAGCCAGGGCCTGCAGCAGTGCCGGGTCCTTGATCGCCTTCATGATGATGTCTTCGGCGCCGGTCTTGCCGTCCATGTAGGTCAGCAAGTTGGCCAGCTGGGTACGGGCCTCCAGCAACTGGTTGAGGGCATCGACCTGGCGCGCCACGGCTGCCGGGCTGAAGTCGTCCATGCTCTGGAAGGTCATGTCGATGCTCAGGTTGCCTTCGCCGGTCAGTTCGTTGGGCACGTTAAAGGCCACGCGCGGCTTCATCGCCTTGAGGCGAGAGTCGAAGTTGTCGACGTCGATCTCCAGGAACTTGCGCTCGGCCACTGGCGCCAGCGGCTCGGCCGGCTTGCCGGCAAGGTCGGACATGACACCCATGACGAACGGCAGCTGCACCTTCTTCTCGGCGCCGTAGAGTTCGACGTCGTATTCGATCTGCACACGGGGCGCGCGATTGCGCGCGATGAATTTCTGAGAACTGCTGTTCGCCATGCTTTCTCTCCTGGTCGCCTGACGCGACGCGGCGTGTCGGCCACTGGCCGTCTACGGTAAAGCGTGATCCCGCATACCTGGGCCAGTCGGCCTAGTACTCGTCGGGGCCGCGCAGGTTTTCGAACTGGCTCATGCCATCGGGGATCAGGTTGCGCACGATGGTCGCGAAGTCGGCGTTGACCAGGCTTCGAGCCCGGTTGAGCAGCACCGGTAACGGGCTGGATGGCTCGTGGCGGGCGTAGTAGGTGAGAATCCGCTCCAGGCTTCTGAGCACATCATCACGATTGGCGATTTCGCCGCTGGCGCGCGCCACGGCAGACCCCGACGCGTGCTGCGCCAGCTGCTCTTGCGCAGCCTCGCCGCCTGCCGGGTAATCCTCTGGACTTGCCCCTGCCGGGCTGTCGCCGAGCACCTGCAGGGCAAGCTTGAGCGGCTGCTGCAGCGCAGAGAAATCCACACCCTGAGCGGAGCCGACCTGTTCGCTGACCAATTGCTCGATGGCGTTCAAGCTGTGCAGCGCGCGCTTCAGGGCTTCGTGAGTGAGCTGCAAGGCTTCGCTGTCGGCATCCTGCAGGGCGCCGCCGAGCTCTTCGATGCTGAGGCTTTCGCTACTGGCCAGGTGCAGGCCGGCAGCATTCAGTGCTGCGCGCAGGGTGATGTTGCCGAACACCCGCGAACGGACCAGCACAGCACTGCGCAACAGGCCGAGATTAGTCTCGCAGCTGAGGCCAGAAAGGGTGTTGATGCGTACGGTGGGATCGTTGTCGTCGTCGGCGTCGAGCTGCGGGTGAATCTCGGGCCAGTAGCGCGAGAGCAGTTCGAGGATCAATTCGAGGCTGTCGGCAAGGCCTTCGACACCGCGCAACGCCAGACGACTTTGCAGCAGGTAGCGAGTGATGCGCAGATCCTTGCTGCGTTGCAGCAGGAGGTGACAGGCCTGTTCCAGTTGGCGCCAATCGGGCGGCTCGGCGGCCTGGATGACATCACCCATGCTGCGTTCGGGGCGCCCCAGAGCATCGCGCTCGAGCTGGAGAAAGTCGCTGTCATACTCCAGATCTTCGCCGCATGGGGAAGCATCTGAAATAGCGGCGAGCAACAACGAATTCTCCACGTATTCGATCTCCATATCGATTTGAACTGTGTCACAAAAGTGCAGTAGCTTCGTCCTAGCTAGCACTTTGCCAATCAACCTTTAATATTGATTAGCCACTACACAATTTCGATGGTGTCGTGCATTTTTTAACTTAAAAATATATAAAGTCAAGGTAGACTGGCGCTCGCCCAGGGCCTTTGTGACCAAGGGCTAAGTTTCGCGAAGTTGTGCGCTTCGGCACATACGGGAATCACGAAGCAAAAGGTAAGATCGCGTGTTTTCGCGATCAAGAGCCCGCTTGATGGACTTTTCATAAGAGCTGTATGCGGCCTAAAACCCGCATGAATAAAGGCTTTCATGAGTTTTTCGGGTTTCACGAGAGCCGGGCAGGGAGGCCACATGGCGCTGCGTTTGACCATCACCAGCTATCACAAGATCACCCCCGGTCAATGCCCCGAGAAAACCCTTGAATATGGTTCGATGGCAATTGGCCGCGGGCCGGAGAATGACTGGGTATTGCCGGACCCGGCGCGCCTTGTTTCGACGAAGCATTGCCTTGTGCAAAACAGGGATGGTCGCTACTACATCACCGACAGCAGCACCAATGGTGTCGAGCTGGTCAAGGCTGGTGTACGCATGCAACGCGGCAACAGTGAACTTCTGAATCACGGCGAAGTTATTCGTATCGGTGAATACGAAATTCAGGTAGCGCTGGAAAGTTCCATTGCAGAAGGCTCCGCACCGTTTTCCAGCGCCCCCTCCGGGAACAGTTTCGAAGCCCTGATGGCGAGCCATCAGGACGCTCCGGCCGTACCGTTCAGCCCCCCGGCAAACCCCTTCGATTCCTCGGCCAGCGCCCACTTGCAGAGCGTCGCGCCGCACGAGACCTTGCCCGATCTGTTCGATTTTCTCGGCCCGAGCACATCCGCACCGGTACCTGTCGCCGATCATGTTCCGGCGCAGCAGCATGACTTCCGACCGCCGGAATTCAAGGCCCCTCCTGTCGAGCCCGAACCCGCCAGCACCCCGGGCCTGATCCCCGATGACTGGAGCCTGTTCGACGACGTCCTGCCGGCAGCAGCTCCAGCTGCACCCTTGCCGGACCTTTCCCCCCGACCGGAACCCACGGAGCCGGCACCTGGGCCAGCACCGATCCCTGCACCTGCCACACCTGCTGCAGCGCCTGTCGATCAGCCGCAGGTTGCTCAGGGCGACAATGCGCTGCTGCAGGCCTTCTTCCGCGGGGCGGGGCTGGAACACCTGCGTCTGGATACCGAGCATGCGGCCGCACAAATGGAAAACATCGGGCGCAGTTACCGCCTGATGGTCGATGGCTTGATCGACGTGCTGCGGGCGCGCAGCAGCCTCAAGGGTGAGTTCCGCCTGCAGCAGACCATGGTCCAGCCGGTGGAAAACAACCCGCTGAAGTTCGCCCCCAACGCCGAAGAAGCCTTGCTCCTGCTGCTGCGTGGCGGCAATTCGGCGTTCATGCCAGCGGACCAGGCGGTGCAGGATGGTTTCGATGATCTGCGCGCCCATCAGCTAGCGGTCATGGCGGGCGTGCAGGCGGCCATTCGCCATCTGCTGGCGCGCTTCGAACCGCAGGCACTGGAAGCGCGCATGGGCAAGGGCGGCGGGCTCGCCAGCCTGCTGCCCAACGCGCGCCAGGCGCAGTGCTGGCAGCAGTTCGTGGAGCTCTACGCGACCCTGTCGCGCGAAGCCGAAGACGATTTTCAGGACCTGTTCGGCCGCGAGTTCGGCCGAGCCTATGAGCAACATATCGCCCGTCAACGTCGCCCTTGAGGCGTAGGCAAGGATGAGCAACGTGCGTAAACGAACACTCCGGCCCGTTCTGTTGGGCCTTCTGCTGGCAGCGCTGAACAGCGGCTGCAGCAAGGACGCGATGGATAACGCTGACGCCACGCAGGGGCCGACCACCGTCGTGCTGCAGCTGCAGGCTGGCGATGATCTGAACCCCACTACCGACGGCTACAGCGCGCCCGTGCGCGTACGCGTGCTGGAGCTGCGCAGCGCCGCAGCGTTCAGTCGGACGGATTACTTCAGCCTTGCCGAGCGCGCGGCGGCGAGCCTCGGCAACGAACTGGTGGCTGAGGATGAATGGCTGGTGCATCCCGGCCAGACCCGTGAGTTGACCCGTGTGCTGGATCCGGCAACCCGCCACCTCGGTCTGCTGGTCGGCTACCGCGAAATCGACCGGGCACAGTGGCGCCTGGTGCTGGAGCCCAAGCAGGGCAAGCTCAGCCATTACCTTATTGACCTCGGGATCAACGCCGCCAGCGCTGCTGAGCTCGCCGCGCCGTCTCGCCTTGATTCTCGCTAACCGGAGCCCCCTTATGTCCTGGAACAACCGTGTGATCTGGTCCGAAGGCATGTTCATCGGCACCCAGCATTTCCAGCAACATGACCGCTACCTGGAGGCGCTGATCGATGCGCGTAGCCGCCCCCTGTCAGCGGCTGGCTGGGGCTTCGCCGATCTGCAGCTCGATATGGGGCTACTGGCACAGGGCAAGCTGGCCATCGTCAGCGCCCGTGGTCTGTTACCCGACGGCACACCGTTCAATATCCCGCAGGACGACGTGGCGCCAGAGCCGCTGGACATCCCCGAGGACCTGCGCGACGGCGTGGTCTACCTGGCTCTGCCACTGCGCCGCACGGGTGTGCGCGACACCGTCGAAGCAGGTGAGGCGCTGGGTGGCGCTCGCTACCGTGGCCAGGTGCGTGAAGTGCGTGACGACAACGCCGCGTTCGAAAGTCGTGTACCGGTGATGGTCGGCGAGCGTGCCCTGCGTCTGCTGACCGCCGCCGACGGCCTGCAGGAATACGCCGTACTGGGCGTGGCGCGCGTGCGAGAAAAACGCGCCGACCGCGCCCTGGTGCTGGACGAGCAGTACATTCCGCCACTGCTCGACGTGGCAGCAAGTGCGCCGCTGGCCGCCTTTCGTGGCGAGCTGCTGGGGCTGCTGCATCAGCGCGGCGAAGCCCTCGCCGGCCGCGTAGTAGCCTCCAGCGCCGGCGGCGCCTCGGAGATTGCCGACTTCATGCTGCTGCAGCTGGTCAACCGTGCCCAGCCGCTGTTCGCTCACCTGGCGCAGCTGCAACCGCTGCACCCGGAGCGCCTGTACAGCGAATTGCTGGCCCTGGCCGGTGAGTTCGCCACCTTTTCCAGCGCCGGCCGGCGCCCGTCGGAGTTCCCGACCTACCTGCACGACGACTTGCAAACCAGCTTCACCCCGGTGATGCAGGCGCTGCGCGAAGCACTGTCGATGCTGATCGACAGCAAGGCCGTACCGATTCCCATCGTCGAGAAGGCCTATGGCGTGCACGTGGCCATGCTGGCCGACCGCAGCCTGCTGGACAACGCCAGTTTTGTCCTGGTGGTACGCGCCGACATGCCCGCCGAAACCCTGCGCGGACGCTTCGGGCAGCAGAGCAAGATCGGCTCGGTCGAACATATTCGCGACCTGGTCAACCTGCAGCTGCCCGGTATCAACCTGCTGCCGCTGCCGGTGGCGCCAAGGCAGATACCGTTCCACGCTGGCTCGACCTATTACGAGCTGGATCGCGGCAGCGAGCACTGGAAGCAACTGGCACATTCCGGCGGCTTCGCTTTCCACGTGGCGGGTGAATACCCCGGCCTGAACCTGGCCTTCTGGGCGATACGGGGTTAATCCATGACGGATCAAGACGACTGGCTGAACAAGCCACCGGCTGCACAACCGCAGAACAACGACCGCACCCAGTTCATGCCGCGCCCGGGTGGTCGTGGACCGCAGCCTGCAGCCGAGGCGCCGGTTGCCCCACTGCAGATGCCGGCCGCGCCGCTGCCGGCGGGCCAGGCCCGTGGCATGAACCCGCTGGAACAGGCCGCCGGCCCGCTGCTGGCCATGCTCACCCGCCTGCGCAGCACCCTCGCCCATCCCGCACCTGCCAGCCTGCGTGCGCAGTTGCTGGGTTACCTGCGCCAGTTCGAACAACGTGCCGAGGCGGCCGGTGTGCCGCGCAACGATGTGCTGCTGGCGCGCTACGCGCTGTGCACCGCCCTCGACGAGGCAGTGCTGAGTACGCCCTGGGGCAGCACCAGCGAATGGGGCAAGCAGAGCCTGCTGATCACCGTGCACAACGAGGCCTGGGGCGGCGAGAAGGTGTTCCAGTTACTCGAGCACTGCCTGCAAAGCCCGCGCGAACGGCTCGATCTGCTGGAGCTGCTGTACCTGTGCACCAGCCTCGGCTTCGAGGGCCGCTATCGGGTCATGCACGACGGGCGCAGCCAGCTGGAGGCGCTGCGCGAGCGCACTGCCGCGACCCTGCGTAGCGTGCGGGGTGAGCGCGAGCACGAGCTGTCGCCGCACTGGCGCGGGGTCAGCGTGGCACCGGATCGCTTGTCGCGGCTGCTGCCGCCCTGGGTCGGGCTGGCCGTGGCTCTGGCTCTGTTGCTGATGCTGCTGATGGCTCTGCGGATGATGCTGGCGGCCGATGCCGAGCCGGTATTCCGGCAGATCCACGCCCTGGGCGAGGTGCCGGTACAGAGCATCGAACCGGCCGTGGTCAAGCCGCGCGTTATAGAGCGGCCGCGCCTGGCCACCTTCCTCGCCGACGACATCCGCGCCAACCGTGTAGCGGTCGAGGATGGCGTCGACCGTTCGGTGGTGACCATCCGCGGCGACGAGCTGTTCAGCTCCGGCAGCGCCAGCATCCGCGACGACTTCCAACCGTTGCTGCTGCGCATCGCCGAGGCGGTCGCCAAGGTCAAGGGCCAGGTGCGCATCACCGGGCACAGCGACAACCAGCCAATCGCCACGTTGCGCTTCCCGTCCAACTGGGCGCTGTCACGCGCCCGTGCCGAGGAGGTGCTGCAGATTCTCGCAGGGCGCACTGGCCAGGCCGAGCGTTTCAGCGCCGAGGGTCTGAGCGACACCGAACCGCTGGCATCCAATGCCACGGCCGAAGGACGGGCGAGAAATCGCCGGGTAGAGATCACCGTACTGGCGGAGGGTGTGGAGTGAAGGCGCTGTTCGGATTCATCACCCGCTGGGTCATCCCTGTGCTCGGGCTGATCGCCCTGAGCCTGATCATCTGGTTCATCGGCCCGTTGCTCAACGCGCTGCAGCCGGCCTGGACACGCTGGACGCTGATCGTCCTGCTGTTCGCCCTGTGGCTCGGCTGGCGCCTGTTCTGTCTGCTGCGCGAACGCCAGCAGGAGCGCAAGGTGCTCGACAGCCTGGCCGCACAAACGCCGCCGGACGCCGCCAGCGTGGCGACCGCCGAGGAGCTGGCGACCCTGCGCCAGCGCATGGACGAAGCCCTGGCGCTGCTGAAAAAGGCGCGCCTGGGCGGCGATGAAAGGCGCAACCTGTATCAGCTGCCGTGGTACGTGATCATCGGCCCGCCGGGCTCCGGCAAGACCACCGCTCTGGTCAACTCGGGGCTGAATTTCCCCCTCGCGGCGCAACTGGGCACTGGCGCCATTCGTGGTGTGGGCGGCACGCGCAACTGCGACTGGTGGTTCACCGACGAAGCCGTGCTGCTCGACACCGCCGGGCGCTATACCACACAGGACAGCCATGCCCAGGTGGACAAGGCCGCCTGGCTCGGCTTTCTCGACCTGCTCAAGAGCCAGCGCGCGCGTCGCCCGATCGATGGCGCCTTCATCGCCATCAGCCTGTCCGACCTGCTGCAGAGCAGCGACAGCGAGCGCGCCGCACACGTGGCGGCGATCCGCTCGCGGGTGCAGGAGTTGTACAGCCAGCTCGGCGTGCGCTTCCCGGTCTACGTCATGCTCACCAAGTGCGACCTGGTGCCGGGCTTCATGGAATTCTTCGATGACCTCAGCCGTGAGGAGCGCGCCCAGGTCTGGGGCTTTACCTTCGCCCTGGATGACGGCAAGAGCATCGGCGGCCCACTGGAGAGTTTCGACAGCGAGTTCGTCGCCCTCGAGCAACGCCTGAATCAACGTCTGGTCGAGCGCCTGCAGCGCGAACGCGACCCGGCCCGACGCGACCTGATCTACGGTTTCCCGCAGCAGTTCGCCGCGATCAAGAGCCTGCTCGGCGAATTTCTCAATGGCGTGTTCAAACCCAATGCCTATGAGGAGCGCACCCTGCTGCGCGGCCTGTACTTCACCAGCGGCACCCAGGAAGGCAGCCCGATCGACCGCCTGATCGGTGCCATGGCACAGAGCATGAGCCTCGACCGCCAGCACCTGGCGCGGCAGAGCGGCAGTGGTCGCAGCTATTTCCTCCAGCATCTGTTCAGCCGCGTTGCATTCGCCGAACGCGGCCTGGTCGGCGTCGACCAGAAGGTCGAGCGCCGCCGCAGGTGGCTGGCCATCGGCTCACTGGCAGCCAGTGTGGCGCTGGTGCTGGTGGTGAGCACGCTGTGGCTGCTCAGCTTCAACGCCAACCGTGAGCATATCGCCCAGGTCGGCGCGCGTACCGTGCCGCTGGAACAGCAGGTGCGCAGTCTCAGCCCGGCGCAGCGCGATGTACTGGCGGTGCTGCCCCTGCTCAGCGCCGTACGCAACCTGGCAGGCAACCCACCGGATTGGGCCAAGGGCCTGGGCCTGTACCAGGGCGACATGCTCGAAGAGCAGGCCGCCAGCGTCTATCGCCGCTTGCTGGTAGCCACCTTCGCCCCGCGCCTGGTCAGCCGAATCGAGGAACAGCTGCGTACTGGCGGTGGCTCCGACTACCTCTACGAAGGGCTCAAGGCTTACCTGATGTTCGGTGGCGGCGAGCACTACGACGCCGAGTTCATCAAGGCCTGGATCGCCCTGGACTGGGACCAGAGCCTGCCGCGCGATCTGTCGGGCGAGCAACGCCAGGCCCTTGATGAGCACCTGCAGGCGCTGTTCGAGCGGCGCCCGCCGGATGCGCGCCTGGATCAGCGCTTGGTCGACGAGCTGCGCATGCAGCTGCAGCGCCTGCCGCTGGCGCAGCGTGTGTATGACCGGGTCAAGCGGCAGAAGCTGCCGGCCGGGGTCAGTGACTTCCGCCTCAGCGAGGCCGCCGGGCGTGACGCCGCACTGGTCTTCACGCGCAAGAGCGGCAAGGCGCTGAGCGACCCGCTGAGCGGTTTCTACACCCGCCGTGGCTACCGCGAAGCCTTCCTCCGTGCCAGCGTCGGTCAGGCCAGCGTGGTGGCAGAGGAACAATGGGTGCTGGGCCGTCAGCTCGACAGCACTCAGGATGCCGTGAACCTGGCCGCAGACGTGCGCCAACTGTACCTGCGCGATTACGTGCAACAGTGGGATGCACTGCTGGCCGACCTCGATTTCGTGCCGATCACCAGCGTGGCTCAGGCCGCCGACGTGCTGCGGATCCTCTCGGGGCCTTCCTCACCACTCAAGCAACTGCTGGTCGGGGTAGCGCGGGAGACCGACCTGCAGCAGGCGCCCGAATCCGAAGGCGTGGCCAAGGCGACCGACGAGGGTGTCGACCAGCTCAAGCAGAAACTTGGCTCGCTGCTCGGCCAGACCCAGGCCGGCAACGCCGTGGCGGCGGTTACGCAGATCGATCCGGTCAGCGCGCACTTCGCCGAACTCAACAGCCTGGTCAGCCAGGACCCGTCGGCACCGATGGCCATCGATGGCCTGCTGGCGGACCTCAACGAGCTCTACGTGCAACTCAGCAGCATGGTCGGTGCCAGCGGCGAGGCGCTGCTCGGCGAGGCGAAGAATCAGGCCAGTGCTGCCGCCGCGCGGGTCAACCTGACCGCCGCGCGTCAGCCGAAGCTGGTCCAGGGGCTGGTGGGTTCGGTCGTCTCGGCCAGCACCAACAGCATGATGGGCGGCGTGCGAAACCAGCTCAACGCCGCCTGGCAGAGCGACGTGGTCAACGTCTGGCGGCAATCCCTGAGCGGCCGCTACCCAATGGTGCCGGGCAGCCAGCGCGACGCCACGCTGGATGATTTCGGCCAGTTCTTCGGTGTTGGCGGGGTGATGGACAACTACTTCCGCAAGTACCTGCAGCCCTACGTCGACACCTCGGCACGCACCTGGCGCTGGCAGCCGGGCGCGGCGCAGAAGTTGGGCATCTCCGCCGGGGTGCTGCAGACCTTCCAGCGTGCGGCGCTGATCCGTGATGAGTATTTCCGCAGTGGCGGCCTGCAGCCCAGCGTGCGCTTCGACCTCAAGCCGGTAAGCATGGATGCCACCATCAGCCAGTCGCAGCTGGATCTCGACGGCCAGTTGATCGGCTTCGACCACGGCCCGAGCCGGCCGGTGGCGGTGCAATGGCCGAACCCTGGCAGCGTCGGCGTGGTACGCCTCACGGTGTCACCCCCGGTCGAAGGCGGACGCTCGGCCTTGACCCTGGAAGGCCCCTGGGCCTGGTTCCGCCTGCTCGATCAGTCCGAGCTGATTGGCGGCGCCTCGCCGGATCGCTTCAACCTGCGGGTACGCCTGGATCGCTCCAGCGTTGCCTACGAACTGCGCGCCAGCAGTGCCTTCAATCCTTTCAAGAGTCGTGCAGTAGCCGGCTTCACCCTACCGGAGCGGCTGTGACGATGATGGGTTTCTACGGCAAGGTCGCCAGTCGCGGCGACTTCATCGAACGCAACCTGCCGAAGGACTTCCAGCGCAGCTGGGACGCCTGGCTGTCGGCAGGCCTGCAGACCAGCCAGGGCCAACTCGGCGAAAGCTGGCTGGATGCCTATCTGACCAGCCCGCTGTGGCGCTTCGCCCTGGCACCTGGCGTGTGCGGTAGCGAGGCCATGACCGGGGTGCTGATGCCGAGCATCGACCGCGTCGGCCGCTACTTCCCGCTAACGGTCGCCTGCCGTATTCCCTGCGGGCAGCCGCTGCAGGCATTGCAGGCGGGCGAACCTTGGTTCGAGCGGATTGAGGATCTGCTGCTGAGCACCCTGGAAGAGGGCGCCCGCTTCGAAGACTTCGAGACAGCGGTGCAGAGCCTGGAAAGCCTGCCGGATACGGCACTGCCCGTGTGCGACCAGGCGCATGGCCTGCAGCATTGGTCGGTGGTCGATGCGCCGGGGCGTCTGGCGGCACTCGCCGCGCAGGCCTGCAGCGGCGCCAGTCTGTGGTGGGGGCGTGGCTCGCAACGCATCGCGGCCGGATTGCGACGCTGCCAGGGGCTGCCACCGACCGAGTCCTTCGCGGCTTATCTGCTAGGGCCGGAGGTCGTCGCGCAATGACTGCACTGCATTACCAGTCGGCGGCCTACAGTCATGTCGGCCTGGTTCGCCAGATCAACGAAGACGCCTACCTGGAGCGTCCCGAGGCCGGCCTCTGGGTGGTCGCCGACGGTATGGGCGGGCACGCGGCCGGCGATTACGTCAGCAGTCTGATCGTCGACAGCCTGCGCAATATCAAGGCAAGCGACACCCTGAGTGACTACGAGCATGTTCTGCGGCTCACCCTGAGCCAGGTCAACAGCGCCGTGCGCGAGCAAACCCACCTGCGCGGCGTGACCATGATGGGCAGCACCGTGGTGCTGATGGTCGCCCGTGGCGACCAGGGTTTGTGCCTGTGGGCCGGTGACAGCCGCCTGTACCGGTTGCGGGCGGGTGAGCTGCAGGCGGTTTCCCGTGACCACAGCTATGTGCAGGATTTGCAGGACAGCGGCCTGCTTAGCGAGGCCGAAGCGCGTCTGCACCCGCGCGCCAACGTCGTCACCCGCGCCGTTGGCGTACAGGACCAACTGGAACTCGCCTGCAGCGTCTTCGACATCCAGCCCGGCGACACCTGGCTGCTGTGCAGCGATGGCCTTACCCGCACTGCCGAGGACCACGAGATCCGCGATGTGCTGACGCACAGCGACCCCTATCAGGTGGTGCGCAGCCTGGTCCACCTGGGCCTGACACGCGGCGCACCCGACAACATTACCGCCATCGTCATCAAGGCGAGCGAGCCCGTCTCATGGACCTGAACATTCCCGGTTTCGACATCGACAGGATGATTGGCGAAGGCGCCATGGCCACCGTCTACCTGGCGCTGCAACGCTCCCTCGAGCGCAAGGTGGCCTTGAAGATCATGGCCCCAGCGCTGGCCGCCGACGCTTCGTTCTGCGAGCGCTTCCTGCGTGAGGGCAAGACCCTGGCGCGCCTGGCGCACCCGCATATCGTCACCGTGCACGACATCGGCAATGCCGGCCAGCACTACTACATGGCCATGGAGTACCTGCCCAACGGTACCCTGAGTGAGCGTATCGCCGCCGGCCTGAGCCCCGAGCAGGGACTGCAGTACATCCGCCAGATTGCCTCGGCGCTGGGTTATGCCCACAGCCAGGGGCTGATCCACCGCGACGTGAAACCGGCCAACATTCTCTTTCGCGCCGACGGCACGGCGGTGCTGTCGGACTTCGGCATCGCCAAGTCACTCGACGACAGTACCCAGTTCACCCAGGTGGGCTTCGCCGTCGGTACGCCCAACTACATGAGCCCCGAGCAGGCGCGCGGTCTGGATATCGACGGCCGCGCCGATCTCTATGCCCTCGGCGTGGTGCTCTACGAAATACTGGTCGGCGAGCTGCCGTACATGGGCACCGACGCACTGTCCACGGCGCTGGCGCACCTGACCCAGCCGTTGCCGGAGCTGCCGCTGCCGCACAGCCGCTATCAGCCCCTGCTACAACGCCTGTTGGCGAAGAACCCGGATGAACGTTTCAGCGATGCCGGGGAACTGCTGGCCGCGCTCGATGCCCAGCCAGCACCCGACTCGGATGCGACCGTGATCCGTCCGGCGTTCACCCAGCAGGCCACGCTGGGCGCGCCCTCGACTAGCGAGCTGGGGGAGCTGCAACCGGTATCCATCGAGATTCCACGCAGCGCACCGGCACCGACCGTGGCACCCGCACCGACGGCCACTACCAGCAGCGCAGCGCCACGACCGGCTGCCAATAGCAAAGGTCCACGCATGGCTCTGCTGGCAGTTGCCGTGGCCGCCGCGCTGGGCCTGGGTGGCGGCGTCTACTGGTGGCTCGGCCAGCCTTCCACAGTGGTGGCGGCAGACAGCGCGCCGCAAAGCACCGGGCAGGACGCAGCTGTCGCGCCACTGGCAGCCGATACGGGCGAGGCCGGCGAGCGACCGCTGCTCATGCCTGGCAAGACAACGCTCTACCAACGCATCCTGGCCAAGCCCGGGGCACAGCTGCTGAGCGCTCCGGGCGCCGCCACTGGCGAAGCATTGCCGGCCTTCTCGGTGCTCTACGTGTATGCCCGGCGCAGCCAGGACGGCCAATCCTGGTTGCAGGTCGGTGCAGCCAGCGATGGCCGGGTGCAAGGCTGGATCGCCGCCGAGCAGACCAGCGACTGGAAGCAGAGCCTGGTACTCAAGTTCACCGAACGCTCCGGGCGAGCGCCCGTGCTGTTCATGCAGCAGGCCGCCGACGTCGAACGGCTGATCGACCGCACCAGCCTGGCTCGAGAGCTGCTGCTCAAGGCGCAGAACGACCCCGAGCAGGTACCGCAGGTGGTAGCTCTGGAGCCCACCGCCAGCGCGGTGCCGCAGGATCAGTTCTACCTGATGCCGATCTTCGACTTCCGCGAAGCCTTCGATGCCGAGGGCCAGCCGGTGCAGTTGCTGAATATCGCCTCGATCGACCCCGGCAGCGCCGCCCAGTCTTCTGCCGAACAGCCGACCGCTGCCAGCGACACCGGTTTCCGGACCGGCATCGTCCTGGTGGTCGACACCTCGGTCTCGATGCAGCCCTATATCGACCGCGTGCGCCAGGTGGTCAGCGAACTGCAGAGCCAACTGCAAGCGCGCGGTGAGTTGGACAACGTCAGCTTCGGCCTGGTCGGCTATCGCAACAGCACGGCGCGCACACCGGGCCTGCAATACCTGAGCAAGACCCTCGTCAGCCTGGAAGAAGGCAGCGATCCGCAACGTTTCCTGCGCGCGGCCGAACAAGTGCAGGCGACCACGGTATCCAGCCACTCCTTCGACGAGGACGCCTTCGCCGGCATCATGCAGGCCGTCGAGGGCATGGACTGGTCGAGTTACGGCGGGCGTCTGATCCTGCTGGTCAGCGATGCCGGCGCGTTGCGCAAGAACGACCCGTACAGCAGCACCCAGATGAACGAGGCCGAGGTACGCCAGGCGGCACTGAGCAAGCAGATCAAGATCTTCGCCCTGCACCTGCGCACTCCCGCCGGCAAGGCCAACCATGCTTCGGCCGAGCAGCAATATCGGGTGCTGACGGCCGACAGCAACCCGCAGATCGGCGACCTCTACGTCTCGGTGCCGGGCGGCGATGTCCAGGCCTTCGGCGAGCGCGTGCGCGAGATCGGCTCGACCTTCGCCGAACTGGCGCAGCAGGTTCGCGCACAGCAAACGCCAGTGCCTCCACAGCTGTCCGGTGGCACCAACCTGGCGACCAAATCGCAGGCCATCGGCTATGCCATGCACATGGATTTTCTCGGCCGCCGCAGCGCCAGCCAGGCGCCGCAACTGGTCAGCGCCTGGACTGCTGATCGCGACCTGAGCAACCCGAACCTGCCGACGCTGCAGGTGTGCGTGATGCTGACCAAACTGCAGCTCAACGACCTGCAGCAGTCGCTCAAGCTGATCGTCGACGCCGCGCGCAAGACCAAGACCTCGCCGGCTGACTTCTTCAGCGAGATCGCCAGCGCCAGCGCCTACATGAGTCGTGACCCCGCGGCGCTGCGCCAGGGCGCCAACCTGGCGCAAAGCGGCGTGCTCGGCGAATACCTCGACGGCCTGCCGTATCGCAGCAAGGCACTGAGCATGACTCAGGACCTCTGGCTGTCGCTGTCGGTGGCCGAGCAGGAGGACTTCATCGACGAGCTGGAGTCGAAGATTCGCCTCTACGAAACCTTCCACAACGACATGGCCAACTGGGTGCGCTTCGGCAATGCCGAGCCGGGCGACGCCCTGTACCGTGTACCGCTGTCGACGCTGCCATGATGATTCGCCTGCAGCAGGTCCTCAAGCAACGTGGCCAGGGCGCGCAGCGCTACAGCCTGGCCATCGAGCAGTTGCAACTGGAGGCCGGCGCGCGGGTGGCACTGGTTGGCCCCAGCGGTTGCGGCAAGAGCACGCTGCTCGACCTGCTGGCCCTGGTGCTGGCACCGGATGCCGCCAAAACCTTCAGCCTCGAACTGCCCGGCACTGTCAGCGATATCGCTGAATTGTGGCGGCAGGGCCGGCAGAACCAACTGGCCCAGCTACGCAGCCAGCATCTGGGTTACGTGCTGCAGGCAGGCGGGCTGCTCGGCTTTCTCGACGTGCGCGGCAATATCGCGCTGCCCCGGCAACTGCTCGGGATGACGGACAACGGCCAGGTGCAGCGTCTGGCACAGGCGCTGGATGTGCAGGAACAGTTGGATAAATATCCGGCGCAGTTGTCCATCGGCCAGCGCCAACGGGTCAGCTGTGCCCGTGCCCTGGCTCACGGTCCGCAGTTGCTGCTGGCCGACGAACCCACTGCGGCGCTGGACCCGCTCAATGCCGAGCGGGTCATGCAGCTGCTGCTCGCTCAGGCCGAGAAGACCGGCGCGACCTGCGTGGTGGCGACCCACGACGAGGCGCTGGCACAACGCGCCGGCCTGAGTATCCTGCGCATGAGCTGCCGGCGTGACGCCGACGGCGGTGTCAGCGCCCATCTGGAGCAGGCCGCCTGATGCGCCCGCTGCTGATCGCCGGGCTGGCCTGGCAGGACTATCGCCGCGAGGCGCGCCTGTCGGCGTGCAGCGTGCTGGCCCTGGTAGCGGTGATCGCGCCGCTGCTGGTGCTGTTCGGTCTCAAGCATGGCCTGGTCGGCAGCCTCACCGAACGTCTGCAACGCGATCCTGCGGTGCGCGAGATCATCCCGCTGGGCGGTACGCGCCTGCAGGCAGACTTCATCGAAGCATTGAGCCAACGCGAAGATGTCGCCTTCGCCATCCCCCGTACCCGGCAGATCGCCGCCACCAGCGAGTTGCAGGTGGCGCCAGGCGAAGCCAGGTTGAATGTTGAAATGCTGCCGACGGCGGTCGGCGATCCCTTGTTGCAAGGCCTGCCGATGCCGCAGACGCTGCAGCAGGTGGTGCTCAGCCATAGCGCTGCCGAGAAGCTGGGGATCACCCCAGGTAGCCCGTTGCAGGCACGCTTCGGCCGCCAGCACGGCAGTGTGCTGCAGTGGCAGCAGACCACTCTGCAGGTGCTGGCGGTGCTGCCGCTGGCGGCCTTCGAGCGCGACGCGCTGTTCGCGCAGGCGGCGCTGCTGGAGGCCGTCGAGGATTATCGCGACGGCCTGGCAGTGACCGAATTGGGTTGGCCGGGCGCGACGGCAACACAAGCGCCGCGCGTCTATCCGGGGTTTCGTCTGTACGCGCGCGCGTTGGATGACGTCGAGCCGCTGCGCCAGTACCTGGCCGCGCAGCAGGTGCAGGTCGTCACCCAGGCAGCGCAGATCGCCCAGGTGCAGGCACTGAGCCGCAACCTCGATCTGTTGTTCTGGCTGATCACCTCCCTGGCTCTGGGCGGAGCCGTGGCCGCCACCAGTGCCGGCGCCCTGGCCGCCGTCGAGCGCAAGCAACGCGAACTGGCGGTGCTACGCCTGCTGGGCTTCGGCAGCGGCGCGTTGCTGCTGTTTCTGATCATCCAGGCGCTGTATAGCGGCCTGTTCGCCAGCGGCCTGTCAGCCCTGCTGTACCTGTTGGCAGAGGGCGGTATCAACCATCTCTTCGTGCAGGTGCCGGGCGATCATGCCAGTCGCCTGCTGCCCGAGCATTACCTGGTGGCCCTTGCTGCCGTTCTGCTGGCCAGCGCTCTTGCCGCTGCGCTGGGCGGCCGGCGCGTGGCCCGGATCGACGCCTCTCAAGGAATTCGTGATGTCTGACCGTCGTTTCGCTCCCTCTGCCCTGATACTCGCCACGCTTGCCCTGGCGGCCTGCTCGCCAGCCGATGAACCACCAGCGGCGAGCACGCCCGCCACACCTGCGCAGTCCGAGGCCGAGGCACCACGCGAACTCGATGCAGAGCAATTGGCTAGGCTGGACAACCCCAAACCCTTGCCGGGCGACGTCAGCCTGCCGCTGCCCTGTGGCGGCGAAATGCTCTTCCGCCACGTTTACGTGCTGAGCCAGGGCAGCCTGGATGATCGCGAAGTCAGCCTGGGTTATCCGTTCAGCGAAGGTGAGGCCGGCTACAAGCAATCCTTCATCTCCGGCTATCGCCGCGACTTCATCAACGGCCAGTTCAGCCTGCAGGACCTGGCGCCGCAGTGGCGCAAGCAGATCGCCGAACGCCTGCCCAAGATAGACGCTGGCAGTCCGCTGAAACCGATGATGTATTTCATCGGCAAGTACGAGGTCACCGCCCGTCAGTACGCTCAGGTCATGTCCCAGGCTCAGGCACTGGCCAGCGGTGAACCGGCGCCGGACTGCGCCCCCGTCACCAGCGCCGCCGGGCGTCTACCGCAGGTAAAACTGTCGCGTTTCGAGGCTGAGCGTTTTGCCGCGGTATACAGCGCCTGGCTGCTGGCCAATCACCGTGATCTGCTACCCGTGAGCGGCAGAGGCAGCAAAGCGGAAGAGGGCGGCGCGGCGTTCGTCCGTCTGCCCACCGAGGTGGAATGGGAGTTCGCCGCCCGGGGCGGCTCGCACGTCAGCCGTCAGGAGCTGGAAGCGCGGCTGTTCCCACGGCCAATCGAAGGCAGCGACGATGATGGTCCGCTGGCTAACTGGGCCGTGTTCAATCAGGTGGCCGGCGGTACCGGTCAGGCGCCCCGGCTGATGCCGATCGGCACCAAGCAGGCCAACCCGCTGGGGCTGTTCGACGTGATCGGCAACGCTGCGGAGATGGTGCAGGAGTCCTTCCAACTGGTCAGTGCCGGGCGCCGCCAGGGCACCTATGGCGGCTTCGTGGTCAAGGGTGGCAACTACCTGGAGGGCGAGGGCACGCTGTTTACCGGCATGCGCCGCGAGTACCCGCTGTTCGGTGCAGATGGCAGCGAGCAACGTAATGAGACCACAGGCTTTCGTGTAGCGATCGGCGCCTTGTCCGCCCCACGCTCGCGCTACGACGAACTGTTCGCCCAATGGCAGAAACAGGGACGTCTGGCCGGGCTGACCGATGATATCGACGCTGCCGATGACCCGACCCAGCGCCTGGACAGCATAATCGCCAGCGCCACCGACCCACGCCTGCAGGCCGAACTCAGCGTGGTCAACGAAGAGCTCAAGCGCAACGTCTCGCTGATCGCCCGCCAGCGCGAGGAGGCCGCTGGCAACCTGATCCAGTCTGCCGCTCTGGTGGCGGAGACCATCAACAACTACAACATTCGCCTGACCAACCTGCGTCAGAGCCAACGCCAGGCACAGCAGAACAATGATGCTGCCTCGGCGCAGATCTTCGCTGGCGCCATCGAGAACGGCACCAAGGCGCTCAACGGCGCTGTGGCCATCTACATCGACAACATGGCCAGCGGTACCCGTTACACCAACGCGGTGATCCAGGCGCAGTTCCAACAGATCAAGGAAGAACTCGCGCGCAAGCCCGTGATCGGTAACAGCCTGGTCAACCGCGCCACCCTGTTCGTCAATCACGTGGCCCTGTACCGCGCCCAACAACGGGCCGACCCGGCCGAGATCCTCAAGCAATTGCTGGAAACGCAAGCGGTGGCGCAACCGTGAGCGCGATCAGCCATTACCCGCGAAAAGTGACGTTTACATCAATCCACCACCAGCAGAGAGCCTAGCTATGTACCTATCCAAAGCACGCCTCAACTCGCAACCTCGTAGCCGCGTCATGACACTCGCCGCTATCGGTTTTGCCTCGATGACCGTACTGATCAGCGGCTGCTCCACCTCCGCCGTCAACCGTGTCGACAAAACCACCGAGGTCAGCTATTACCCAAGTTGCTACCAACCCGTTCAGCACCTGCGTGATACCGACTCCAACCTGACGCGCTCGGTAGCTACTGGCGCCATGCTCGGCGCGGTCGGCGGCGCCCTCACCGGCGCATTGACCGCCGACAAGGAAGACCGCAAGCGCAACGCTGCCATCGGTGCAGCCGGTGGTGCCCTGGTCGGCGGCGCAGCGGCCTACTACACCTCCAAGCAACAGCAGATCAGCGATGACCGTCAGCGCATCGGCGCCTACTCCACCGATATCAACGCCAGTGCCAGCACATTCGATCGCAGCATCGCCTACGCCGAAGCTTCGCAGAGCTGCTACCAGAAGGAGTTCACCAACCTGCTAGCGCAGCGTAAGTCCGGTGCAATCAACGAAGCAGAAGGGCGCAAGCGTCTGGCCGAGATCATTGCCGGCCTGAACGAGTCCAACAACCTGATCACCGCCGTCAACGGTAAGGCCGGTGAGAACCTGAGCAACTACACCCAGGCTTACGAGGCTGACCTGAAGAACGTCGGCGTCGAGCGTGCCGAAGTGACCACCGTCGCCAAGGCTCCTGCCAACAAGCCGGTCAAGCAGACCAAGGTTCCCACAGAGGCCGTCAGTACCGAACGCGTTCTGCAACAGGCCGAAGCCAAGCAGACCAAGAGCCAACAGGTGGCTGTAGCAGGCACCAACCAGGTCAACAGCATGTGCAGCAACCCAGACATGGGCGACTGGGCACCGATTCCCTGCCCGAACGTCTGAGTCAGCGACTGACTGGCTGACACCAAGCTCCGCTGGTCCGCCCTTTCTGGACGGACTGGCGGCTATCGGAATTTCGACCAAGGAGGGCAAATGTCCGACTACCTGATCGGGTTGAGAAACACCCCTTCACAGATCATGGCGCGGCAGCGCATCGAAGCCATGATTGATCTGCGCAAGCTCTACACAGCCATCGATGCCGACCCCGCCATCTCCGGTGCCGGGGTGGTGTACATCGATGCCAATTTCAACGTGGTGACTCTGCGCGAGTTCACCCCGATCTGCAGTATCAGGCCCAAGCGCATCATCATTCGTGAAGCCCAGCGCAATGTATCGCCGCAGCAGTTCATTCAACAGGTGCAGTCCAACCCGCGCGAATCGCGGCTGGTAGCTGAGAGCGTCAACACCAGCCTGGCCTGTGCCGGCGCGGTGCTGGGCTGGATCGCGATCATCGGTGGCACTGCCATCGTGCCGTTCACCGGTGGGGCGAGTCTGGTGATCACGGCTATCGGCGTAAGCGCAGCAGCGGCAGGTACCGCGCAGTGCGGTATTGGTGCCATGCGCGTTATCAACGAAATCAACGACCCCACACGCAACGACGAACTGGACAGCGAAGAGTGGTACCAGAACATGTCCAGAGCCTTGGATGTCGTGTCCCTGGCCGGTGTTGGCGCAACAGGGGCAACCATCGTGCGCGTGATGAACATGCGCCGGGCCATGACCGGGCGTAGCTGGCATCAGAGCCTCAGAGGGCTGAGCCGTCAGGAGCGTAGACGCTTGACCAGCGAAATCCTGGAAAACCGCAATCCGGCGCTGACACCAGCATTGCGCAAGGCCCTGCAACGTAGCGGCGAGCTTCCAAAGCGGTTCACTACCAGCGAAATCTCTTCATCGCTGGCGATCAACATCAGAGATGCATTGAGCGTCGGCATCGGCCTGCTCGGCAGCAACACGGTGCAGACCTACGCCATTGGACTTTACGAGGAGCTAGGTGAGTGAAGCAGGGTTTGGATTTCCTGACGATATTGCGCCGGCATTTTCCGATATTCATCGGCGCCTTTTATCTTGCCCTTTTTGCCTTGGCGATAAGCCTTTACCTGCTGCTCGAACTGTATCCGCCTGCCCGGGCAGACTACAGTGCCTATATGGTCCTGACCAACCTCGGCATGTCGGTTTACCTGTGCGCCGCCAACTTTCTGGTGATTCGCGGTCGCCCCTGGGCGGTATGGCTGATCGTCGCAGCCATGGCGGCCTGCATACTGGTGGTCGTGGGGCACTGGGGCAGACGCGCACCTGACCTGCTGTATTCCATTGGTCTGCTGCTGTCGTTGGCTACCTTGCTGACGCTCAACAGCAAGCGCTACCGCACCATGCTGACGGCCATGGTGGAAGTACGCGCTCAGCGTGCGGCGTGGCGTCAGCACAACAGAAAACGGCGGTAGCGGGCCCCTTCAAACGGGTCAGGCAGCGCTTGGTCGAACTACCAAGGCGGCCGCCATCTGATTGAGCTTGTTGATCACAGTCGCGATGCCATCGGCATTCTAATTAGCAAAGGCTTCATTACGCTTGGTGAAGCGCTTTGCTGTCGATCGCCTTTATCGGTCTTTATGAGGAGAGCGGAGTGAACCAGGGACTCGATTTCCTCACGATACTGCGCCGTCATTTCCCGGTCTTCATCGCCGCATTCTTTCTGGCACTGTTTTCCCTGGCGATCAGTCAGATTCTGCTGCTGGAAGTCTATCCACCCAGCCTGGACGACTATGGCATCTACATGATGCTGGGTAGCTGCGGGATATCCTTGTACCTCTGCACCGCCAACCTTCTGGTGATTCGCGGCCGCCCCTGGGCGGTATGGCTGATCGTGGCCGTCATGGCAGCCTGCATACTGGTGGTCGTAGGCCACTGGGGCAGGCGAGCGCCTGACCTGCTGTATTCCATTGGTCTGCTGCTGTCGTTGAGTACCCTGCTGACCCTAAATAGCAAACGCTACCGCGCCATGCTGACAGCCATGGTGGAAGTACGAGGGCAGCGTGCGGCGTGGCGCAAGCGCTACAGGAATCGCCGTTAGCAGGAACCTTGCAACATGACCAAGCCGCACTTCGTCGAGCGTCTCAAGCGGCTTCCACCTTATTGAGCCTATTGATCACCGCCACGATGCCATCGGCATCCGCATCACCGAAGGCGCCATCCAGCCCTTCATGATGCAGTGCGGTAAAGGGCGGCTCGTAGAGCTGGCCCGGTTCGATGGTGCCGTGCTTGGTCAGGCGCTCGATGATCATTTCCACGAAACGGATCTGCTGGCTGTTGTAGCGGCTGCCGTCGAGGAATTTACCGAAGGCTTGCAGCGCCGCGTTGCGATCCAGCCCCACCAGCGAGCGGATGAACAGCGGTAGCGGGCGCTCGTTGCCGAAGCACTCGACGAAACGCTCGCGGCTTTCCACCGGCTCGGATTGATAGACGAAACGCTCCAGTTCGGACAGGTCGCTCGCCGTCAGCGGCTTGTTGTGCTTGAGCTTGGCGATGGCCAGGTGGTTTTCGTTAGCGCGGATATAGGCCTCGACCTTCTTCCGATACTGCGCCAGGTTGATGCCGGTGCTGAAGTCATTGAGCACCACCTCGCTGGCCTCACCGATCTGGTCGGTGAGAAAGGTATACACCGGGTTGGAGCTGCGTCGCTCGATAAGCTGGATCAACCCACGCAGCCGGCGGCGTACCTGCTCGATCATCGGCAGGGTGATGTCCTGCCAGTATTCCTCTGTCTGCAGATCCTGGATCAACGCCAGCTCGGCACGGATGGCCGGGATGCTCTCCATCAACTCCAACTGGCTGGCCAGCTCACGTACCCGGTCGCGGTAGGCGGCGAAATCGCTACTGGAGCGCAGCACGGCCAACTGCAGGTTGAGGCAGAGCAGGTCGAACAGCTTGGCGGTGATGTGCTCGGCTTCACGCTCACTGGGCAAACCCGCGACATGGGCGCGCAGATCGCCCAGCGCGGCATCGTCGAGGTCATTCCAGGCTGTTCGCTCGGCGAAACGCACCACATGCTCACGCTCGGTACGCACGATGAAGTTGTCCTGATTCATCGCCGCCACCTCGCCGTGCAGCTCCTCGGTCACCGCCTGGCGTAGGCTGCCCAGGCTGTCATAGCCACCGATGGTTTCGGCGAGCCCCTCGGGCACGCGGGTGTCCTTGCCGGAGAGCAGCGACAGCAGCTCCAGCCGCGCCTTGAACAGACGCTTGCCGACCGGCTCGGCCATGCCGCCCAGCGCGCCTTTCGGGTGCTCATTGAAGTACTCGAAGTTGGCGCAGAAATCGAAGATGTAGAACTCGCTCTTGTCCACGCCCGGCGCGAACAGGTTTTCGCACAGGCGCGTGCCACGGCCGATCATCTGCAGGAATTTGACCTTCGAGCGCACGGCCTTGAAGAACACCAGATTGAGCACCTGCGGCACGTCGATGCCAGTGTCGAGCATGTCCACCGAAATGGCGATCTGCGGCAGGCGGTTGTCCTTGGCGCCAAAGGCGTCGATCAGCGTCTGCACATAGGGCTCGCCATGCACGATCACACGGGCGAATTCGCCCTTGTACTGCGAGTAGTGATGATCGAAACGGCGGGCGATGAACTTGGCGTGCTCCTTGTTCACCGCGAAGATGATGGTCTTGCCGATCAGCTCGCCACCATCCACCTTCAGCCCGTGTTGCATCAGGTGCTGCAGCATCAGGTCGACGGTGTGTTCGTTGAACAGTTGCTTGTTCACTTCCGAGGCCAGCACCTCGGTAGGTGCCTCGCCGTCCTCGTCGGCGCGGTCGCCCCAGTCCAGGGATTCCCAGTGCTCCTTCTCGGCATCGCTCAGCTCGTCGTAGCGGATGCCCTCGCGGACGAACTTGATCGGCACCGAATGCGCCTTGGGCGGCACCAGATAACCGGCAGCCACGGCCTCGTCGAGGCTGTAGGCATCGGTGGGCACGCCAGTTTCCAGGCCGAACAGGTGGTAGGTGTCGCGATCCACCTCATCGCGCGGCGTTGCGGTCAGGCCCACCAGGTAGCTGTCGAAGTAGCGAAAGATCGCCCCGTACTTCTGATACACGCTGCGGTGTGCCTCGTCGATGATCACCAGGTCGAAGTGGCCGATGCCATAACGGCGCTGCTCGCCGTCCATCTCATCGATCAGACCCATCATGGTCGGGTAGGTGGACAGGTAGACGCGGCCCTGGCCGTTCTTCTCGGTCACCAGATTGACCGGGTTGGAGTCGGGCAGATGCTCCTTGAAGGCACTCACCGCCTGATTGACCAGCGCCACCCGGTCGGCGAGAAACAACACGCGCTTGACCCAGTTGGCGCGCATCAGCAGTTCCACCAGGGCGATGGCGGTGCGCGTCTTGCCGGTGCCGGTGGCCATGGTCAGCAGGCCGGCGCGGCGACCGCTAGCCAGGGCTTCGGCCATGGCACGGATGGCACGCTGCTGGTAGGGGCGCTCGACGATATGCTGGTTGATCGGCAGCTTGCGTACATCGCCTTGCAACTGCCGACGCTGCACCGCCAGTTCCAGCTCGGCGCGGGTATAGAAGCCCTGCACCTCACGCGGCGGAGCACGGCGGTCGTCCCATAGCCAGGTGTGGTTGCCATTGGTGTAGAAGATCAACGGGCGCTGGCCCTTCTCAGCTTCCAGACAATCGGCATAGAGCTTGGCCTGCTGGCGGCCGATATCCGGGTCTTTCAGGCTGCTCTTGGCCTCCACCACGGCTAGCGGCTTGCCGTCGGCGCCCCACAGCACATAGTCGGCAAAGCCTTCATTGGCCTTGTTGGGCATGCCCTTGAGCGGCACTTCGCAGGACAGATTCTTGCCGTCCTCCCAGCCCGCTTCACGCAACAGCACATCGATAAAGAAGCGGCGCGTATCGGCTTCGTCGTAATCGTGAGTATCCGGCACGGCGATATTGGCGGCCTTGGCCTTGGCCAGTTCGGCACGCGCTGCCGCCAGATCAGCATTGACCTGCGCCAACAAGGCTTCGCGCTCAGCGAGGGTGGCGGCCTGTTCGGCGATGGCCGCTTCGCGTTTTTCCAGCGCGGCATGCTGCTCGGCGATCCGCTGCTGGAACCTCGCCTCCTGCTTCTTCAACTCCTCGCGGGTGAAGGTGGCTGCATCAGTGCTGCTGACCAGTTGCGGTACGCGCTTGTCATCGAAGCTGGCGACTATGGCCTTGGGATCGCTGGCGCGGGTGTAGGTGCGCGCGAGCCAGAACAACACATGGAACAACTCACGCAGCAGCTTCATCGAGTCGCTGAAGCCAATCGCACCGCTGCCATGCACCGCCTGGTTGCCAGCCTTCTGGATCAGGCGCATCTTCTGCAGCACCTGCGGCGGCGGCAGATCCTCGAAGTCGCGGTTGCTCAGCAGCGCGTTGAGGCTGCGGTCGTAGGGCATGCGCAGATCGCGGTCATGCTCATACAACCAATGCACCGCCTGCTCCAGCGCATGGCGGGTACGCATGCAGCAGGCACGCGGGTCGGAATACACCAGTTGCTCGGCGCCCTGGGCAGGTTCGAGAAGGGCTTTGAACTCCGGGGCGAGAAACTGGAAGTTGCTCATGGCTGACTACTCACTTTCCGTTGTGCGGTAGGCCTGCATCTGGTGTGTAGGCGTGGTGGGGAAGGCCAGGCGTAGCTGCCCGGATACGACCAGTGGTTTCAGGTGCTGCTTGCGCAAGGAATCGCTATTACGCTTGAGCAGCTCGGCAAGGCAGGTGCCGGTAATGTAATGACCACGGCAGACGGCGAGAATGGTGCGTTGCATTTCTTCACCGTCGAGCTTGCGATAAGCACGCGCCGACATGGCATCTTCGATGAGTCCGTGACGAAAGTCTTCCTGTAGCCAGGTCAGATCATCTATCAGCGGTGCATCCAGTTTTTCTGTAAGGATTCGACCAAACGCATCTCGCGCTACACCGTCCGACAAATGTCCGGAGCTATCAGTCAAATGTCCGGAGCTACCACCCAAATGTCCGGAGCTACCACCCAAATGTCCGGAGCTATCCGGCAAATGTTCGGAGCTGACGGGCAAATATTCGGAGCTACCTCCGAATACATCTTCCGGCGTGGGCAAGCCGGCACCGGGCAGGCAATACACCGCGCCACGCCCTGGGTTATGGCTCTCCAGATAGCCGCCGCGCACCAGCGCCTGTAGCAGGCGCGAGGCCTCGACCGAATGCAGGCCGGTCATCTCCATGATTCGCCCATGGCTGATGGTGCGCTCGGAGGCAGCAGCAGCCAGGGTCAGGCGCTCGTCATGGGAGAGCTGCTCGAACACTGGGCCGAACTGCAGGCGCAAGGCCTGCAGCACATCCTCCGGCCACAGATCGACCATGCGCAGCTCAAGCAGCGTCTGGTTATATGGCTCGCTGCGCTCGAACAGTGCCGGCGGGCGCCAGTGCTGATCCTTCCAGCCGGCATAGATTTTCGGGATACCCGAGCCGGCCTGTTCACCCACACCGACGAAGCGGAACATCTTGTGCAGAGTGCGGTTGCGGCAGTCGTGCTCACCGCCGCGAATGGCCACTTCCGGCGGTACACGCATCAGGCCGGGGTTACGAAAGCCGAACATGTCCGGGCGCTTGACCACCAGCACCGAGGCGCGGTCGGAGTAGTCGGCATGCACCAGCACATTGGCCAGGGCTTCGCGCAGGGCCACATGTACCGGGGTTTCGTCCTGGCGTTCGCCTTTCTCCAGCTTGAACGGCACCTTCAGGTCAGCGGTGAGCTTGAGGTAGACCTTGCGGTAGAAGTCGTAGAGGTTGCCCGACCATTTGCCGTCCAGGGTCACGCGATCCACCCAGCGCAGCTCGGTGCGCGCTTCCGGGCGCTCCTGATAGTCGAGCATGTAATTGGGCAACGCTTCCTGGATGGTGCTCATCCAGCCGAACATAAGCAGCCCGGCCAGGGTCAGGCCCGCCGTGTCGGTTTCCCGGTCACGCCGCCAGCCGCCGATCTGGCGCAGGAACTCGTGATCGTCCAGGGCATTCCACGGGTGCGCCGGGTCACGATTGGCGAACACCTGGCGATAGGCACGCAGAGTTTCATTGCACAGGTCGTCGAGGTGATAGCCCTTGAGGATGCGATCATCGCGACTGTCTTCTACCTGCTCGGCGAGCATACGCTTTACGTCTTCGTCGGCGACATGGCGGTCGCCTTCATTGAGGCGGCGGTAGGTATGGCCAAAGGGATTGGACGTCAGATGCACCGGGCGCTGCTTGCGATTGGCGCGCGGAATCTCCACCAGCAGCAGGGTGCGCCCCTCCAGCTCCACCTCGCGCACATCCGCATCGCTCAGCAGGTTGATGCTGACCTTCTGGCGGTTATTGAGGTTATCGAACAGCTCCTTGCGCACCTTGGCCGGGTTAGCGATGCCTTCCAGGTGAAACTGCCCCTTCTTCTCGCGCACGCCAAGCAGCACCACACCGCCATTGGTATTGGCGAAAGCGCTGTAGGTGGGCCAGAAGTCCTCCGGCAACGCGCCATGTCCCTCACGCCCAGCAGCCAGCTTGCACTCCAGATCGATTGATTCGCGCAGCAGTTCGAGGTCGGCGGGGGAGTGGAGGTCGATCATTTCGCGTTCTTCGCAGTAGGAAAGAAAATGTAAGCAAAGCAGAAGCAGCACAAGCTTCCTCTAGATAAAGGTCTGAATGCTTCTGCATCTTTCCTATCAAGCCTCACAGCTTACAACTCTCCAGCAAAAGCAAACTGTTGCAAACTGTAGAAGAGATCATCAAGTTTTATCGAGTGCGCTTGCAAGTCTCTTTTCTGCCGTTCGATATTTTCCACGGCAGTAGCAAACTTTCGTTGATCCGCTAGTGGCGGAACGAAGACTTTAAGCTTCTTAAGCTTCCCTACATTTATACCCGGCATGATTGCACCGCCACTGATAAGCGATAATTGATGTGCAACATCTTTACTCTCATGCAACTGATGAGATACAAAGGCAGGGATACATAGTTTTTCAGAGACTCGTAAACGAAGTAAGTCCGAGTGCATTATCCCGAGAGGAAATCCTTGGGGATAAATAGCGCAATTGCCAACAGTGCCCTTCCTGGTCATAACAATGTCACCGGGCTGGATTGAATACGCTATAAGCCTTTCTGCCGTATCTGTAGAAACAAATTCTTCTGTAGGTCTTTTAAACATCGCGTTGACGTTTTTTATTCCCCACAGAGGCACGCCTTCAGTCGTGAACTCACTTTTCGCAAGCTGAGTACCAAACGGCCCACATTTAATATCCTCTGACCTTTCACAAAGCTCTTCCAGAGGGAGCTTTAGCCAGCCTTTGGGATTCTCTACCGGGTCGCCGAACATCTCCAGAAACACCGACTGCAGCAACTGGTCGAGCTTGGCGATGGCTTCGCGGCGCTTGGCGCGGAGCGCGTCTGCCTTGTCCAGAATCGCTGCAATGCGGCGTTGTTCGGGGATTGGTGGAAGGGGAACTTTTATCTTCGCAACTTCTGCCGGGCGAGCCCTCAATAGCGAGCCTCCGACACCAGAGACAGTTGCCATAAATTGCGAATTGAACTGATCTGAAATCAGTACATGGCGAAGATAGTGGGGATAGATCCTTTCGCTTCTGAAAACAATCCATTCTCCAGAGGCTATCTGACGGCTACCAGATGAATGGCCAACAACAGAAGAACGCCTAATATGAGGAACGATTTTTGAAATCATCACATCATCAGGTTGAACGATCTGCTTCGATGATCCGATCTGTGAGCCGAGTAGAAACTCCGGGCGCCCAGAATCAAATGCAGGAATGCTGTGTAGCTCGAATCGTTCATCCTTGAATTTCGAGGGATCTACCGACCCACCTCGGCGAACCATGAATTCGCCCACTTCAACTAGCGGGTAGGTCACTTCAACATTCCTTCAAGCTCATCCATCCCCTGCAAAATCTCCGCCTCCAGCTCTTTCAAATCAGCCAGGATCTTCTGCGGCGATTCATGTTGCACCTGCTCGTAAACCACCTGCTTATAGCGGTTGATCGACAGGTCGTAGTCCTTCTCGACGATTTCCGCCTTGGGCACCAGAAAGCTTTGCTCGGTGCGTTCGCGCGCCGTTTCGCCATCACGGTTTTGCCAGCGCACCAGGATATCCGGCAGGTTGTTGCTTGCATGCTTGTCAGCGGCGAGCGGGTTGCGCTTGTCGTCCAGCGAGTAGCCGTCGGCCTGCATATCGTAGAACCAGACGTGGTCGGTGCCGCCGCTGTTGGTCTTGGTGAAGATCAGGATGGCGGTGGAAACGCCGGCATAGGGGCGAAATACGCCAGAGGGCATGGAGACGATGGCGTCCAGCTTGTGCTCTTCGACGATCAGTCGGCGCAGCTCCTTGTGCGCCTTGGACGAGCCGAACAGCACACCGTCCGGCACGATCACCGCTGCACGACCACCGGGTTTCAGCAGACGCAGGAACAGGGCGAGAAACAGCAGCTCGGTCTTCTTGGTCTTGACCATCTGCTGCAGATCCTTGGCGCAGCTTTCGTAGTCCAGGCTACCGGCAAAGGGCGGGTTGGCGAGGATCAGGCTGAACTGCCCTTCGACGCTGGCGTGGCCTTGGCTCAGCGAATCGCGGTTTTCGATAGCCGGGTTTTCCACGCCATGCAGCAGCATGTTCATCGAGCCGATGCGCAGCATGGTGCTGTCGAAGTCGAAGCCGTGGAAGGTGTCGTGGTTGAAGCGCCGCGCCGACTCACCGTCGCGGTAGATCTCGTCGCGGTGATGCTCGTACAGGTATTCTGCCGCCGCCACCAGAAAGCCTGCCGAGCCACAGGCCGGATCGCAGATGCTGTCGCCGGGGCGCGGCGCCATCATCTCGACGATCAGTTTGATGATATGCCGGGGCGTGCGGAACTGGCCGTTCTGCCCGGCGCTGGCGATCTTGCCGAGCATGTATTCGTAGAGGTCGCCCTTGGTATCGCGATCCTCCATGGGGATGGCGTCGAGCATGTCCACCACCTTGACCAGCAGCGCCGGGGTAGGGATGGTAAAGCGGGCATCCTTCATGTGTGCGGCGTAGGTGGACTGACCATCCTCACCGCCGAGGGTCTTGATGAAGGGGAAGACCTTTTCCGCAACCAGGGTGTAAAGGCTGCCGGCATCGCCCAGCAGCTTGAACTGCGACCAGCGCAGGTGCGCCTGGTAGGGGCTGAAGATGGGGCTCTCGATGGGCAGGCCGGTGCGCGCGGCCTTCTTTTCCTTGACCGTTTGCAGCTCGTCCAGCCGCTTGATGAACAGCAGGTAGGTCATCTGCTCGATGACCTCGATGGGGTTGGAGATACCGCCGCTCCAGAATGCGTTCCAGATCTGATCGACCTGGGATTTGATAGCGCCTGTGATCACTGAGTATGACTGCCTGAATGGGTAGAAAAATATCTGGCCTGGATTATCCACGCCTGGCCACACAAAGAAAAACCCCGGCACTCAGGCCGGGGTTGGGTACTTCATCGATGCAACGCGTGGCGCATCAGAAATCCAGGTTCGACACCGCCAGGGCGTTGGACTCGATGAAGTCGCGGCGCGGCTCCACGGCGTCGCCCATCAGGGTGTTGAAGATCTGGTCCGCCGCGATGGCATCTTCGATGGTCACCTTGAGCATGCGGCGCACTTCCGGGTCCATGGTGGTTTCCCACAGCTGATCCGGGTTCATCTCACCGAGACCTTTGTATCGCTGCACGCTGTGACGCTTGGTGCTTTCGTGCATCAGCCAGTCCAGCGCTTCCTTGAAGGTGCTGACCGGCTTCTTGCGCTCGCCACGCTGTACGTAGGCGCCTTCTTCCAGCAGGTTGTTCAACTGATCACCCAGGGTGGTGACAGTCTTGTAATCGTTGCTGGCGAAGAAGTCGCGGTTGAAGGTGGTGTAGCTGGAAAGACCGTGGGATCTGACTTCCACTTCCGGCAGCCACAGGTGGCGCTCGTGGTCTTCGCGCAGGCTGGCACTGTAGGTCTGGCCGGACTTCTCGGTGGTTTTCAAACGCGCCGCAAAGCCTTCCAGCCAGTTCTGCATGAAGGCCTGATCGGCGAGCTGCTCTACCGAAATGCGCGGCAGATAGACAAAATGCTCGGTGATGTCCTTGGGATACACGCGCGACAGGCGATCCAGGGTCTTCATCACGCTACGGTAGTCGCCGACCAGCTTCTCCAACGCGCTGCCAGAGAGACCTGGGGCGTTCTCATTGACGTGCAGACTGGCGTCTTCCAGGGCCGACTGGGTCATGTATTCATCCATGGCCTCGTCGTCCTTGATGTACTGCTCCTGCTTGCCTCGCTTTACCTTGTACAGCGGCGGCTGAGCGATATAGATGTAGCCACGCTCGACCAGCTCTGGCAACTGGCGGAAGAAGAAGGTCAGCAGCAGGGTGCGAATGTGCGAACCGTCGACGTCAGCATCGGTCATGATGATGATGTTGTGGTAGCGCAGCTTGTCGATGTTGTACTCATCACGGCCAATGCCGCAGCCGAGCGCAGTGATCAGCGTGCCGACTTCCTGCGAGGAAATCATGCGATCGAAACGCGCACGTTCGACGTTGAGGATCTTGCCCTTGAGCGGCAGGATTGCCTGGGTCTTGCGGTTACGGCCCTGCTTGGCAGAACCGCCCGCGGAGTCACCCTCCACGATGTAGAGTTCGGACAGCGCCGGGTCTTTTTCCTGGCAGTCGGCGAGCTTGCCGGGCAGGCCGGCGATATCCAGCGCACCTTTACGGCGGGTCATTTCACGGGCTTTACGAGCCGCTTCACGGGCACGGGCGGCATCGATCATCTTGCCGACCACGGCCTTGGCTTCGTTGGGGTTCTCCAACAGGAAGTCGGAGAAGTACTTGCCCATTTCCTGTTCGACCGCGGTTTTCACCTCGCTCGATACCAGTTTGTCCTTGGTCTGCGAGCTGAACTTCGGATCCGGCACCTTGACCGAGATGATCGCAGTCAGGCCTTCGCGGGCATCGTCACCAGTGGTGGATACCTTGAACTTCTTCGCCAGGCCTTCAGCCTCGATGTAGTTGTTCAGGTGGCGGGTGAGGGCAGAGCGGAAGCCCGCCAGGTGAGTACCACCGTCACGCTGCGGAATGTTGTTGGTGAAGCAGAGCAGGTTCTCGTTGAAGCTGTCGTTCCACTGCAGGGCCACTTCGACACCAACACCGTCTTCTTCGCGCTGGATATTAAAGTGGAACACCTGGTTGACCACTGTCTTGTTGGTGTTCAGGTACTCAACGAAGGCTTTCAGGCCACCCTCGTACTTGAACAGCTCTTCCTTGCCGGTGCGCTCATCACGCAACAGGATGCCCACGCCGGAGTTCAGGAAGGACAGTTCGCGCAGACGCTTGGCCAGGATGTCCCAGCTGTAGTGGATGTTGGCGAAGGTCTCTTCGGACGGCTTGAAGTGGATCTGTGTGCCGGTACCGTCGGTATCGCCGACAGCGGCCAGCGGCGCTTGCGGTACGCCATGCACGTAGGTCTGTTCCCAGATCTTGCCGCTACGGCGAATGGTCAGCACCAGCTCCTTGGAGAGGGCGTTAACAACCGAGACACCCACGCCGTGCAGGCCGCCGGATACCTTGTAGCTGTTGTCATCGAACTTACCGCCGGCGTGCAGCACAGTCATGATGACCTCGGCTGCGGAGACGCCTTCTTCCTTGTGCATGTCGACCGGGATACCACGGCCGTTGTCACGCACGCTGATCGACTCATCCGGGTGGATGGTGATGGTGATTTCGCTGCAGTAGCCTGCCAGCGCTTCGTCGATCGAGTTGTCGACCACCTCGAACACCATGTGGTGCAGACCACTACCATCGTCAGTGTCACCGATGTACATCCCGGGACGTTTGCGTACGGCGTCCAGTCCTTTCAGCACCTTGATGCTGGAGGAGTCGTACGTTTGGTTCTCGCTCATGCCTTCACTCCCGATGGTCTTGGGTCTGGGTGATACGGCCATGTTCCACGTGGAACATGGCAACCGGCGTATCCGTCTGCCAGCCTTCCCTCAACAATTTATTATCTACACAGGTGATGAACACCTGGCAGCGCAAATCTTCCAGCAACCGGCACAATGCCTGACGATGCTGTTCATCCAGCTCCGACGGTAGGTCGTCCACCAGATAGATACATTGGCCACGCTTGGCTTCGTTGACCAAGTGACCTTGGGCAATACGCAACGCGCACACCACGAGTTTCTGTTGTCCTCGCGACAGAATCTCTGCCGCGTTATGCCCCGCAAGCCGCAGCCGCAAATCAGCCCGCTGGGGGCCGGCCTGGGTATGCCCGAGTTGTTGGTCACGGAGGAGGGATGTGGCGAGCACTTCACTCAGCTCACGATCCTTGTCCCACCCTCGGTAGTAACTCAGGGTCAGCCCGTCCAACTCCAGCAGCTCGGCCAAGGTCTGCTCGAACACCGGTTTCAGCGCCTGAATGTAGGCTCTGCGATAGGTGTCGATCTCCACGCTGGCACTGCATAATTCGCGGTCCCACGCGGCCTGCGAAGCACCGTCAAGTGTACCATGGCGCAGCCATGAGTTCCGCTGCCGCAGGGCTTTCTGCAAGCGTTGCCAGGCGCCAAGAAAGCGATGTTCCACGTGGAACACACCCCAATCGAGAAACTGCCGGCGAATCTTCGGCGCACCTTCCAGCAAGCGAAAGCTGTCTGGATTGATCAGTTGCAGTGGTAACAGATCGGCCAACTGCGCAGCGCTACGTGCGTTCTGCCCATCGATGCGAATCTGTAATTCACCCTGACGATCACGAGAAATGCCCAGATTGCTGGAGCCGCCCTCGGCCAACTGCACCTGACCGAAGATGGTGCAGGCGGGTTGTTCGTAATGGATGACAGGCTGTAGACGTGTGCTGCGGAAGGAGCGGGCGAGGCCGAGCAGATGGATCGCCTCGAGCACGCTGGTCTTGCCGCTGCCGTTGGCGCCGTGAAGGATGTTGATGCGAGAGGAGGGGGAGAGGGTCACCGGGTGCAGGTTGCGCACCGCGGTGACCGTGATACGGCTTAGGGACATTAAAGACGCATCGGCATGACAACGTAGGCCGAATCGTCGTTGTCGGCTTCCTGCAGCAGGGCACTGCTGTTGGAGTCGGAGAGGATCAGACGAACCTGCTCGGTGCCCATCACGCCCAATACATCCAGCAGGTAGCTGACGTTGAAACCGATCTCCAGGCCACTGCCGTTGTAGTCGACCACGATCTCTTCTTCGGCCTCTTCCTGTTCCGGGTTGTTGGCCTGAATCTTCAGCAGACCAGACGCCAGGGTCAGGCGAATGCCACGGTACTTCTCGTTGGACAGAATCGCGGTACGGCTGAAGGCTTCGCGCAGGCCCTGACGATCCGCCAGCACCAGCTTGTCACCACCACGCGGCAGCACGCGTTCGTAATCCGGGAACTTGCCGTCCACCAGTTTCGAGGTAAAGGTGAACTCGCCGGTGTTGGCACGGATGTGGTGCTGACCGAGAACGATGGCGACTTCGGCGTCCTGCTCGGTGAGCAGGCGCGCCAGTTCCAGAATGCCTTTGCGCGGCACGATGACCTGATGTTTGCCTTCCTGCTGGATGGCAGCTTCCATCGAGCACATGGCCAGGCGATGACCATCGGTAGCCACGGCACGCAGCAGACCGCTCTGCACTTCCAGGAGCATACCGTTGAGGTAGTAGCGCACATCCTGCTGAGCCATGGCGAAGCTGGTGCGCTCGACCAGACGACGCAGCTTGGCTTGTGGCAGGTTGAAGGTCAGCGAACCCGGACCTTCCTCGACGGTGGGGAAGTCGTTGGCAGGTAGCGTCGACAGAGTGAAACGGCTGCGACCGGCCTTGACCAACAGCTTCTGCTCATCGACACGAATGTCTATCAGCACATCGCTGGGCAGGCTCTTGCAGATGTCCATCAGCTTGCGCGCCGGCACGGTGATTTCACCCGGCTCGGCGGCATCTTCGAGCATGACGCGACCAACCAGCTCGACCTCGAGGTCGGTACCGGTGAGCGATAGCTGCTGGCCTTCGACCACCAGCAGGACGTTGGACAGAACCGGCAGCGTCTGGCGTCGTTCCACGACACCGGCGACCAGTTGCAGAGGTTTCAACAGGGCTTCGCGTTGAATAGTGAAATGCATGGTCTAGTCCCTTGCCTCGTGGAGCTGCATTGATTTGATCAGGTAGTCAGGGTGCGCAGCAGGTTCTTATAGTCCTCGCGGATGTCCGCGTCGGATCCCCTAAGTTCAGCAATCTTACGGCATGCGTGCAATACCGTGGTGTGATCGCGACCGCCGAAGGCCACGCCGATTTCCGGCAGGCTGTGATTGGTCAGTTCCTTCGACAATGCCATAGCCACCTGACGTGGCCGGGCGATCGAGCGCGAACGGCGCTTGGAAAGCAGATCGGTGATCTTGATCTTGTAGTACTCAGCGGTGGTGCGCTGAATATTATCGATGCTGACCAGCTTGTCCTGCAGGGCAAGCAGATCCTTGAGCGACTCACGGATCAGCTCGATGGTGATGTCGCGGCCCATGAAGTGCGAATGGGCGATCACGCGCTTCAGTGCACCTTCCAGCTCACGTACGTTGGAGCGAATGCGCTGGGCGATGAAGAACGCGGCATCGTGCGGCAGATCCACTTTGGCCTGGTCGGCCTTCTTCATCAGGATCGCCACGCGGGTTTCCAGCTCGGGCGGCTCGACCGCCACGGTCAGGCCCCAGCCGAAGCGCGACTTCAAGCGCTCTTCCAGGCCTTCGATCTCCTTCGGGTAGCGGTCGCTGGTGAGAATCACCTGCTGACCCCCTTCGAGCAGCGCGTTGAAGGTGTGGAAGAACTCCTCCTGGGAGCGCTCCTTCTTGGCGAAGAACTGGATGTCGTCGATCAACAGCGCATCTACAGAACGGTAGAAGCGCTTGAATTCGTTGATGGCGTTGAGCTGCAGAGCCTTGACCATGTCAGCGACGAAGCGCTCGGAGTGCAGGTAGACCACCTTGGCGTTGGGGTTCTTCGCCAGCAGGTGATTACCCACAGCATGCATCAGGTGAGTCTTGCCCAGGCCAACGCCGCCATACAGGAACAGCGGGTTGTAACCGTGCTTGGGATTGTCTGCCACCTGCCAGGCTGCAGCGCGCGCCAACTGGTTCGACTTGCCCTCGACGAAGTTATCGAAGGTGAAAGTACGATTGAGGTAGCTGGTGTGCTTCAGGCCGCCTTCGACCTGCACGGTACGTTCGGTGCGTGGCGCCACGGCGGGAGTCGGCGGCTGCGGCGCGGAGCCCCCCATGGAATCGAAGCTGGCACGCGACGGTTCCTGCTGCGCAGGCGGCGGCACCGGCTTGCTGACGGATGCGGCGGCCTGAACCTGAGCGGCGCGTGCAGCAGAAGGCAAAGGGGCCGTTGGTGCGACACGGGCAGTCGCTGCGCGTTTGCTACCTATTAATAAGGAAAGCGCAGGAACCAGACCGCCGGCGCGCTCACCGAGCAACTCGAGCAAACGGCTCAGGTACTTCTCGTTGACCCAATCGAGTACGAAACGATTCGGTGCATACACGCGCAGCTCGTCGCCTTCGGCTTCGACCTGCAGAGGACGGATCCAGGTGTTGAATTGCTGGGCCGGCAATTCGTCGCGCAAAAGCTCGACACATTGCTGCCATAGTTCCACTGACACTGACTATCCCCTATCCAGGCGGCGATGCAAAAACAGCCGCCATTGTAACGACCAATGACCGAGTTATCCACACAGCGGGGGCTAGATGGCCATGTAAAATCAAAGCCTTAGTTCCATTCATCAGACTTATCAGCAGCCCCTTGAACCTTGTGGATAAGCGCCCGATAAGCCTCTGTAAAAGCCTGGGGGTGAACGGGCGGATAACCCTGCTGTGGGTAACCCGGCATTCTGTCCTCAGGCTATAGACAGGACGCGCACAGAGGAACCACGCCTTTTGGACAGACTTATCATCGCCGCATGCGCAACCCGAGCGCTGCCGCCAGAGGGTTGTCCACAGACACTGGCGGTACCAATCAACATAAACATAGAAAAAGAGCTTTAAACCCTTTTCCTTCTTTCTATTTCTATCTGGCGAATAAGGTTGGTTGGAAATTGACCTACCGCGCGGCTTTCTCTAGAATTGCCGGTCTCTTAAAACCAGGGTCATTCCGACCCTAGTCGATCACCCAGGTAACGCACCATGAAACGCACTTTCCAACCCAGCACCATCAAGCGCGCTCGCACCCACGGTTTCCGTGCCCGTATGGCCACCAAGAACGGCCGTGCCGTCCTGTCGCGTCGTCGCGCCAAGGGCCGCAAGCGTCTTGCTGTCTAATTGATCCAGACAGGTGGTGAGTCGAGGCTTCGGCCGGGAAAAGCGACTGCTGACTCCCCGGCAATTCAAGGCAGTCTTCGACTCCCCAAGCGGTAAAGCTCCGGGCAAAAGTGTCCTGCTGCTAGCGCGCGATAACCAGCTTGATCATCCCCGCCTAGGTTTGGTGATCGGCAAGAAGAGCGTCAAGCTCGCCGTCGAGCGCAACCGCATCAAGCGTCAAATCCGCGAGTCCTTTCGCCTCAATCAGGACAACCTGGCAGGCTGGGACATCGTGGTTGTCGCCCGCAAAGGGCTAGGTGATCTGGAGAATGGCGAACTTGCTCAGCAGTTCGGCAAACTCTGGAAACGCTTGGCCCGAAGCCGGCCCAGTCGCGACGCAGACTTATCCCCCGGGACAAGCGACAATCCCCATGCGTAAAGCGGCTCTAGCCTGTATCCAGGTTTATCGCTACGCCATCAGTCCGCTGATGGCCAGTCATTGTCGCTTCTATCCCAGCTGCTCCTGCTATGCCTACGAAGCCATCGAACAACATGGCTTCCTGCGTGGTGGCTGGCTGGCAGCGCGCCGTCTCGGTCGCTGCCACCCCTGGAATGCCGGCGGTTTCGATCCGGTTCCACCCGTTAAAACATCCCGTTCCCCTTCGATGGCCGAATAATCATGGATATCCAACGTTCGATCCTGATCGTCGCCCTGGCAGTCGTGTCCTACCTCATGGTCCTGCAATGGAACGAGGACTATGGCCAGGCTGCCCTGCCAGCCGAGGTTAGTACCTCGACCGCTGCGACGCCTGCCCTGCCCGACACACCTTCTGCAACCGCCAACACCGGCGGCGACGACATCCCCACTGCCGTGGCCGAGCCGACTGCAGCTGCCGTGGCGCCTACCGCAGCTGTCAGCGACGAGCTGATTCGCGTCAAGACCGATGTGCTGGACCTGGCCATCGACCCGCGTGGTGGCGATATCGTGCAACTGCGCCTGCCGCAGTACCCGCGCCGTCAGGACCGCCCGGACGTTCCGTTCCAGCTGTTCGACAACGGCAACGAGCGCACCTACCTGGCGCAGAGCGGCCTGATCGGCCAGAACGCTCCGGACAAATCCAGCGGTCGCTCTCTGTGGAGCAGCGAGAAGCAGAGCTACCAACTGGCCGAAGGCCAGGACAGCCTGGTGGTCGATCTCACGTTCAGCGAGAACGGCGTCAACTACACCAAGCGCTACAGCTTCAAGCGCGGCCTCAATCCACAATGCTCGGCGCGTGAGCAACAACTGAAGAAGCCGGGCTGCATCGATCCGTCCGCCTATCAGGTCGATGTGCGTTACCTGATCGACAACCAGAGCGAGCAAGCCTGGAGCGGCAACCTGTTTGCCCAGCTCAAGCGCGACAACAGCGGCGACCCGTCCTCGACCACCGCTACCGGCACCGCCACCTACCTTGGCGCCGCGCTGTGGACGACCGACGAGCCGTACAAGAAGGTGTCGATGAAGGACATCGACAAGCAGTCCTTCAAGGAAACCGTGCAGGGTGGCTGGGTCGCCTGGCTGCAGCACTACTTCGTCACCGCCTGGGTGCCGAGCAAGGACAGCACCAACCTGGTACAGACCCGCAAGGACAGCCAGGGCAACTACATCGTCGGCTTCACCGGCCCGTCCGTGCAGGTCGCTGCCGGCGCGCAGGGTGAGACGGGCGCGATCCTCTACGCCGGCCCCAAGCTGCAGGAACACCTGGGTACCCTGTCCCCGGGCCTCGAGCTGACCGTCGACTACGGCTTCCTGTGGTTCCTGGCACAGCCGATCTTCTGGCTGCTGGAAGTGATCCACGGCGTGCTCGGCAACTGGGGTTGGTCGATCATCGTTCTGACCATCATCATCAAGCTGATCTTCTTCCCGCTGTCCGCTGCCAGCTACCGTTCGATGGCCCGCATGCGTGCCGTATCGCCGAAACTGCAGGCGCTCAAAGAGCAGCACGGTGACGATCGCCAGAAGATGTCCCAGGCGATGATGGAGCTGTACAAGAAAGAGAAGATCAACCCGCTGGGCGGCTGTCTGCCGATCCTGGTGCAGATGCCGGTATTCCTCGCCCTGTACTGGGTGCTGCTGGAATCGGTCGAAATGCGTCAGGCCCCGTGGATGTTCTGGATCACCGACCTGTCGATCAAGGATCCGTTCTTCATCCTGCCGATCATCATGGGCGCGACCATGTTCATCCAGCAGCAGCTCAACCCGACACCGCCGGACCCGATGCAGGCCCGCGTGCTGAAGCTGATGCCGATCATCTTCACCTTCTTCTTCCTGTGGTTCCCGGCTGGTCTGGTGCTGTACTGGGTGGTCAACAACTGCCTGTCCATCGCCCAGCAGTGGTACATTACGCGCAAGATCGAAGCGGCAACGAAAGCGGCCAACGCCTGATTCGCCAAGGCTTCCAAGCATCAAGCAAACGCCCCATGATTGGGGCGTTTTGCTATCCGACCATTTGTCGTAGGAGCGAGCTCTGCTCGCGAACCTCTGTATCCGCGCGTTTCGCGAGCAGAGAGCCAGGCGTCCCCCTCGCTCCTACAGTCAGCCGTACGCATCGAGTAAACCGCCATGAACCAAGCCCGAGACACCATCGCCGCAGTCGCCACCGCCCAGGGTCGGGGTGGTGTAGGCATCGTGCGGGTATCCGGCCCACTGGCGGGTCAATTGGCACAGGCCATCTGCCGGCGAGAGCTGAAGCCGCGCTTCGCTCATCACGGGCCTTTTTATGGCGAGAGCGAGCTGACGCTGGACGAAGGGCTGGCCATTTACTTCCCTGGCCCCAACTCCTTCACCGGCGAAGACGTGCTGGAGCTGCAGGGTCATGGTGGCCCGGTGGTACTCGACCTGCTGCTGCGCCGCTGCATGGAGTTGGGTGCACGCCTGGCGCGCCCGGGTGAGTTCAGCGAACGCGCCTTCCTCAATGACAAGCTCGACCTGGCTCAGGCCGAGGCTATCGCTGATCTGATCGAAGCCAGCTCCGAGCAGGCCGCGCGCAATGCGCTGCGTTCGCTGCAGGGCGAGTTCTCCAAGCGGGTACATGCACTGACCGAGTCGTTGATCCAGCTGCGCATCTACGTCGAAGCCGCCATCGACTTCCCTGAGGAAGAAATCGACTTCCTCGCCGATGGCCATGTGCTGAAGCAGCTCGACAGCGTGCGTACAGACTTATCCACAGTGTTGCGCGAAGCGGGCCAGGGTGCCTTGCTGCGCGATGGTATGACCGTGGTCATCGCCGGCCGGCCCAATGCCGGCAAATCGAGCCTACTCAATGCCCTGGCTGGCCGTGAAGCCGCCATCGTCACCGATATCGCCGGCACCACCCGCGACGTGCTGCGCGAACATATCCACATCGACGGTATGCCCCTGCACGTGGTCGACACCGCCGGCCTGCGCGACACAGACGACCAGGTCGAGCGCATCGGCGTGGAGCGTGCGCTCAAGGCCATCGGCGAGGCTGATCGCGTGCTGCTGATGGTGGACTCCACCGCGCCCGAGGCAGCCGACCCCTTCGCCCTGTGGCCGGAGTTTCTCGAGCAGCGCCCGGATCCGGCGCGCGTCACCCTGATCCGCAACAAGGCCGATCTATCCGGCGAAGCGGTCGCGCTGCAAACCAGTGCCGATGGCCATGTCACCCTGAGCCTGTCAGCCAAATCCGCAGAAGGCCTCGAGCTGCTGCGCGAGCATCTGAAGGCCTGCATGGGTTATCAACAGACCGCCGAGAGCGGCTTCAGCGCCCGCCGCCGTCATCTGGAGGCGTTGCATCAGGCCGAGCAGCACCTCGAACACGGCCGCAACCAGCTCACCCTGATGGGCGCCGGTGAACTGCTGGCCGAGGATCTACGCATGGCCCAGCAAGCCCTGGGCGAGATCACAGGTGCCTTCAGCAGCGACGATCTGCTGGGGCGCATCTTCTCCAGCTTCTGTATCGGCAAGTAAACCTTCACCACCATGCCCTTGCCCGCAGCACGCCTGTAGGAGCGGATTCATCCGCGAAAAGGGCATAAGTGGTCGCGCCACCAATCCTCTTCTGCCTGCCTCCCCGGATTTCATCCAGGCTATGAACTGCATGCTTATCCACAGCCCGTCACCTTGTAGGCGCGTATACCTGCAGTAGTTGTGCCCAACCTATCGCGGCTAAAGCCGCTCCTACCGCCCGTGCTGAGGCGTATCAGGCGTGTTCCTTTCGCGAAACAGTACGCCGTTGACTGACACCAAGCTTCCCCAGCTAACGAAGGTAGCTACCAAATGCGCTTGGCGATTGCCCGCTTCCTGCAATCGACAGGCTCTCCAAGCATGCGCTGAACTCTTGTCGATCAACGCCTACCACTCATTTCCTTGAGTTATTCAGACCCAAATAAACCCTGTGGAAAACCGCCCTTGAACCCTGCCCATAACCCTATGACAAAGCTGGGCGTAACCACCCCTGTGGATAACAGGCCATTCCATCCACAGTAGTTCAGCAGCTTGCTCAGTGGAACCAAGCAGGATCGGCACAGGCTTATCATTCTCTGTACACTAGGTACTGCAAGGCTTTCAGCATGTTATCCACAGAAAACCGCTTCGTCATATATAAACATAAAGAACAAGCTTTATAAAAAATCTCTCTTTCTATTCTTTATAAGCCGGAATGCACTTTTCACTCGGAAGACGCCATCAGGTAAAGGCTCGAGTGGAGAAGAACAGAACCTACCTGTTGGCTATTTTTTGTGCAGAAGGCTTCATTCAAGAGGCTGAAGTCCCTATACTTGCCGCCTTTCTTTCAGACCCCTTCTCAACAGGCACGAGGTGCGTGGTGGATTTCCCTTCCCGTTTTGACGTGATCGTGATCGGCGGCGGTCATGCCGGTACCGAAGCAGCTCTGGCTGCAGCACGCATGGGCGTGAAGACCCTGCTGCTCACTCACAATGTCGAGACCCTTGGTCAGATGAGCTGCAATCCGGCCATCGGCGGGATCGGCAAGAGCCACCTGGTCAAAGAAATCGATGCCCTGGGTGGTGCCATGGCCACCGCTACCGACAAGGGCGGCATCCAGTTCCGTATTCTCAACAGCCGCAAAGGCCCAGCCGTGCGTGCCACCCGCGCACAGGCCGACCGCGTGCTGTACAAGGCCGCGGTACGGGAAATTCTGGAAAACCAGGCCAACCTGTGGATTTTTCAACAGGCGGCGGATGACCTGATTGTGGAAAACGCCGAAGTCAAAGGCGTGGTTACCCAGATGGGGCTCAGGTTCCATGCGGACTCCGTGGTTTTGACCACAGGCACCTTCCTCGGTGGACTTATCCACATTGGCCTGCAGAACTACTCCGGCGGCCGTGCCGGTGATCCGCCTTCCATCGCCCTTGCCCAGCGTTTGCGCGAGCTGCCGCTGCGCGTCGGTCGCCTTAAGACCGGCACGCCGCCACGCATTGACGGTCGTTCCGTGGATTTCTCGGTGATGACCGAGCAACCGGGTGATACACCCACGCCGCTGATGTCCTTCCTCGGCAAGCGTGAGCATCAGCCAAAGCAGATCAGTTGCTGGATCACCCATACCAACGCGCGTACTCACGAGATCATCGCCGCCAACCTCGACCGCTCGCCGATGTACTCCGGGGTGATCGAAGGCGTTGGCCCGCGCTACTGCCCGTCGATCGAGGACAAGATCCATCGCTTCGCCGACAAGGACAGCCACCAGGTGTTCATCGAGCCGGAAGGCCTGACCACCCATGAGCTGTATCCCAATGGCATCTCCACCTCGCTACCGTTCGACGTGCAGTTGGAGATCGTGCGCAGCATCCGCGGCATGGAGAACGCCCATATCGTGCGGCCGGGCTACGCCATCGAGTACGACTACTTCGATCCGCGCGATCTGAAGTACAGCCTGGAAACCAAGGTCATCGGCGGGCTGTTCTTCGCTGGCCAGATCAACGGTACCACCGGCTACGAAGAAGCCGGCGCCCAGGGCCTGCTGGCGGGCTGCAACGCTGCCCTGCGCGCGCAGGGCAAGGAGGCCTGGTGCCCGCGTCGTGACGAAGCCTACATCGGCGTGCTGGTCGACGACCTGATCACCCTGGGCACCCAGGAGCCGTACCGCATGTTCACCTCGCGTGCCGAGTACCGGCTGATCCTGCGTGAGGACAACGCCGACCTGCGCCTGACCGAGAAAGGCCGCGAGCTGGGCCTGATCGACGACGAGCGCTGGGCGGCCTTCGAGGCCAAGCGTGAAGGCATCGTGCAGGAAGAGCAGCGCCTGAAGAGCACCTGGGTGCGCCCGGGCACGCCGCAGGGCGATGCCATCGCCGCGCGTTTCGGCACGCCGCTGACCCACGAGTACAACCTGCTCAACCTGCTGGCTCGCCCGGAGATCGACTACGCCACCCTGGTCGAACTGACCGAGGCGCCGGTTGTGGATAACCAGGTGGCCGAGCAGGTCGAGATCAAGACCAAGTACGCTGGCTACATCGATCGCCAGCAGGACGAAATCGCCAAGCTGCGGGCCAGCGAGGACACCAAGCTGCCGGATGACCTGGACTATGCCTCGATCTCCGGGCTGTCCAAGGAAATCCAGTTCAAGCTCGGCAGCACCCGCCCGGCCACGCTTGGTCAGGCTTCACGTATCCCTGGGGTCACCCCGGCGGCGATTTCCCTGCTGCTGATTCACCTGAAGAAACGCAGCGCCGGGCAGAAGCTGGAGCAGAGCGCCTGATGTCGGTCACTCAGCGTCACGCCGAAGAACTGCTCCAGGGTGCCCGCGAGCTGGGCATCGAGCTCAGCGCCCTGCAGCAGGAGCAACTGCTCGCCTACCTGGGCCTGCTGATCAAGTGGAACAAGGCTTACAACCTCACCGCGGTGCGCGATCCCGACGAGATGGTGTCGCGCCACCTGCTCGACAGCCTGTCGGTGGTGCCGTTCGTGGCCGAGCGTGGCGATAACTGGCTGGACGTCGGCAGCGGTGGCGGCATGCCCGGCATTCCGCTGGCGATCATGTTCCCCGAACGGCGTTTTACCCTGCTCGACTCCAATGGCAAGAAGACCCGGTTTCTGGTGCAGGTGAAGCTGGAGATGAAACTCGCCAACCTCGAGGTTGTCCACAACCGGGTCGAAGCGTATCGCCCCGAGCAGCCTTTCGACGGCATCAGCTCGCGGGCTTTCAGCAGCCTGGAAGACTTCAGCAACTGGACGCGCCACCTCGGCAGCGTCGACACCCACTGGCTGGCGATGAAAGGCGTGCACCCGGATGACGAGTTGCAGGCCCTGCCGACGGACTTCCGTCTCAGCGCCACTCACGTGTTGCGGGTTCCCGGTTGCCAAGGCCAACGCCATCTGTTGATACTGCGTCGCTCGGTCTAAGGGGAAAGAAGATGGCCAAGGTATTCGCGATCGCCAATCAGAAAGGCGGCGTGGGCAAAACCACGACGTGCATCAACCTGGCTGCTTCTCTGGTGGCGACCAAGCGCCGCGTGCTGCTCATCGACCTCGACCCACAGGGCAACGCGACCATGGGCAGCGGTGTCGACAAGCACGGCCTCGAGCACTCGATCTACGACGTGCTGATCGGCGAATGCGACCTGAGCCAGGCCATGCAGTTCTCCGAGCACGGCGGCTACCAGCTGCTGCCGGCCAACCGCGATCTGACCGCTGCCGAAGTCGCCCTGCTGGAAATGAAGATGAAGGAGAGCCGCCTGCGTTATGCCCTGGCGCCGATCCGCGAGAACTACGACTACATCCTCATCGACTGCCCGCCGTCGCTGAGCATGCTGACCATCAACGCCCTGGTCGCCGCCGATGGCGTGATCATCCCCATGCAGTGCGAGTACTACGCGCTCGAGGGCCTGTCCGATCTGGTCAACAGCATTCAGCGCATCGCCCAGCTGCTCAATCCCAAGCTGCAGATCGAAGGTCTGCTGCGCACCATGTACGACCCGCGCATCAGCCTGACCAACGACGTCACCGCTCAGCTCAAGCAGCACTTCGGTGACAAGCTGTATGACGTCGTGATCCCGCGCAACGTACGCCTGGCCGAAGCACCGAGCTTCGGCATGCCGGCGCTGGTCTACGACAAACAATCCCGTGGTGCCATCGCCTACCTGGCCTTGGCCGGCGAGCTGGTGCGCCGTCAGCGCGCCGCCGCGAAAACCGCTACCGCTTAAGGAACATCCGCATGGCTGCGAAGAAACGAGGTCTGGGTCGAGGTCTGGATGCACTGCTCGGCGGCACCACCGTCAATGCACTGCAGGAAGAGGCCGCCCAGGTCGACACCCGTGAACTGCAATACGTGCCCCTGGAGCTGATCCAGCGTGGCAAGTACCAGCCGCGTCGTGACATGGACCAGACCGCTCTGGAAGAGCTCGCCGCCTCCATTCGTGCCCAGGGCGTAATGCAGCCCATCGTCCTGCGCCCCATTGGTGGTGGCCGCTTCGAGATCGTTGCAGGTGAGCGGCGCTGGCGTGCCAGCCAGTTGGCTGGCCAGGACAAGATCCCGGCCATGGTGCGCGACCTGCCGGATGAAGCCGCCATCGCCATGGCGCTGATCGAGAACATCCAGCGCGAAGACCTCAATCCCATCGAGGAAGCCCTGGCCCTGCAGCGTCTGCAGCAGGAATTCGAGCTGACCCAGCAACAGGTCGCCGATGCCGTGGGCAAATCCCGCGTCACCATCACCAACCTGCTACGCCTGATCGCCCTGCCGGAAGAGATCAAGACCCTGCTTTCTCACGGCGATCTGGAGATGGGCCATGCCCGTGCACTGCTCGGTTTACCCCTCGAGCAGCAGGTCGAAGCCGCGCGACATGTTGTCGCACGGGGTTTGACCGTTCGTCAGACCGAGGCACTGGTGCGCCAATGGCTGAGTGCCAAACCAGCCCCGGCCAAAGCCAAGGCCGACCCGGACATCAGTCGCCTGGAGCAGAAGCTCGCAGAGCGTCTGGGCTCGCCCGTACAGATCAAGCACGGAAGCAAGGGCAAAGGGCAGTTGGTGATTCGCTACAACTCCCTCGACGAATTGCAGGGTGTACTGGCGCACATTCGTTGAAACAATTCAGTCTGTAGTCCTACTTCTCTCCTACTACAGCACGGTTGATCGGGCGCAGGCTGAACCATATACTCCCCGCGCAATTTTGTCGGCTATGAGCCGAGTTTCGGCGCCTTGCAGGGAGAGGTCGATGGGCATCCCCAGTAAGGTCCCGTTTCATCGTCAGCCAGGTTTTCCGATCCTGATTCTTCAGGCCATCGTGACGGCTGTGATTGCAGTGATTTTTGCCGTCAGTGGCGGATGGGTCGCGGCCTATTCGGCACTGCTGGGAGGGCTGATCGCCCTGCTGGCCAACGCGTATTTCGCATTCAAGGCCTTTCGTTACTTTGGCGCGCGTTCGGCCCGAGCCATCGTCCAGTCGATCTGGGCCGGGGCCATGGGTAAATGGATTATCACGGCAGTGCTGTTTGCACTGGCGTTCGTAGGGGTTGAACCACTTGCACCGATGCAGCTGTTCATCGGTTATCTGCTTGGCCTTCTGGCCGCAGCCTGTGCTCCCCTACTCATGAAAGTTTTCTGAAGCATTGGACCGTTTGAGGCGTTTATGGCTGATACCCCAGCAGAATATATCCAGCATCACCTGCAGAACCTGGTCTACGGCTCTCATCCGGATAAGGGCTGGATCATTGCCCAGACCCCGGAAGAGGTGAAAGCGATGGGCTTCTGGGCTGTCCATGTGGACACTCTGGGCTGGTCCCTGTTCATGGGGCTGATCTTCATCACCCTGTTCCGCATCGCCGCCAAGCGAGCCGTTACCGGCGTGCCGACCGGCCTGCAGAACATGGCCGAGATGTGCATCGAGTTCGTCCAGGGCATCGTCAAGGACACCTTCCACGGCAAGAACCCACTGGTTGCGCCGCTGGCCCTGACCATCTTCGTCTGGGTGTTCCTGATGAACAGCCTGAAGTGGATCCCGGTCGACTACATCCCTGGCCTGGCGCATGCCATGGGCCTGCCGTACTTCAAGATCGTCCCCACCGCCGACCCTAACGGTACCTTCGGTATCTCCCTGGGCGTGTTCCTGCTGATCATCTTCTACAGCATCAAGGTCAAGGGCATCGGTGGCTTTACCAAGGAACTGTCGTTCACCCCGTTCAATCACTGGGCGCTGATTCCTTTCAACCTGTTCCTGGAAATCATCGGCCTGCTGACCAAGCCGCTGAGCCTGGCCCTGCGTCTGTTCGGCAACATGTATGCCGGTGAAGTGGTGTTTATCCTGATCGCGCTGCTGCCCTTCTACGTTCAGTGGGGGCTCAACGTGCCATGGGCTATCTTCCACATCCTGGTCATTCCGCTGCAGGCGTTCATTTTCATGGTGTTGACCGTGGTTTATCTGAGTGCTGCGCACGAAGATCACCACTGATCGACATCGAAAACCCGAAAACCCCTAACTCGTAACCTTAACCTCTAAAAACTCTGGAGCTAACTATGGAACTCGTCTACATCGCCGCTGCCATCATGATCGGTCTGGGTGCCCTGGGTACCGGTATCGGCTTCGCCCTGCTGGGCGGCAAGCTGCTGGAATCCACCGCTCGCCAGCCTGAGCTGGGCCCGCAGCTGCAAACCAAGACCTTCCTGATGGCCGGTCTGCTCGACGCCGTTCCGATGATCGGTGTTGGTATCGCGATGTACCTGATCTTCGTTGTCGCGGGTTAAGAGTTCCTGAGTTCGAGGCAGCACGATGAGTGCTGCCTCTTCAGGCTTTTCTTCCCTGAACACGAGATAGCACGAGGTAAATCGCTGTGAACATTAACCTGACCCTGTTCGGTCAAACGATTGCCTTCGCTATTTTCGTCTGGTTCTGCATGAAGTTCGTATGGCCGCCGCTGACGCTGGCCATGCAGGAACGCCAGAAGAAAATCGCAGAAGGTCTGGATGCTGCCGGGCGCGCTGAGCGCGATCTGCAGTTGGCCCAGGAACGCGCTGCCCAGATGCTTCGTGAAACCAAAGAGCAAGCTGCCGAGATTCTCGATCGGGCGAACAAGACCGCCAACGCAATCGTCGAAGAAGCCAAGGCCCAGGCCCGCTCTGAAGGTGAAAAGCTGATCGCTGGCGCCAAAGCCGAAATCGATCTGGAAGTGAACCGTGCCAAGGATCAACTGCGTTCGCAGGTAGCAGCTCTGGCTGTCACCGGCGCCGAGCAGATCCTGCAGTCCTCCGTGGACGGCGCTGCGCACAACGATCTGGTCGCAAAACTGGCCTCTCAACTCTAAGCGAGGCTCGCGATGATCAATACCAACACGCTCGCTCGGCCCTACGCGAAAGCTGCGTTTGAGTTTGCCAGTGCTGCACAGCAGGCCGATGCCTGGCTGAACATGCTGTCGCTGTCCGCGGCTGCGGTTCAAGCGCCGGCCATGGCTCAGCAGTTGGTCAACCCGGCGTTGACCGATGAGCAGAAAGTCAATGTGCTGGCGCAGCTCTGTGCCGGTCACATCGACGCTTCGTTCAGCAACTTCCTGCGCTCGCTGGGCAGCAACGACCGACTGTCGCTGTTGCCGGTAGTACGCGAACAATTCGCAGTGCTGAAGGCTGAAGCCGAACGCGCCCTCGATGTCGAGGTCGAGTCGGCTTTCGAGCTCAGTGCTGAGCAATTGCAAACTCTGGCTGCCGCCCTTTCCAAGCGGCTCGATCGCACCGTCCAGCCCACGCCCGTGGTCAATCCCGCCCTGATCGGCGGCGTTGTCATTCGTGCAGGTGACCTGGTCATCGACGGTTCGGTCCGCGGCAAGCTGAACAAGCTGGCCGAAGCGTTGAAATCCTGATTTGAGGGAACTGGCATGCAGCAATTGAATCCTTCCGAAATTAGCGAAATCATCAAGCAGCGCATTGAGTCGCTTGATGTATCCGCTCAAGCCCGTAATGAAGGCACCATCGTCAGCGTTTCCGACGGTATCGTGCGCATCTACGGCCTCGCCGACGTTATGTACGGTGAGATGATCGAATTCCCTGGTGGCGTGTACGGCATGGCCCTGAACCTGGAGCAAGACTCCGTAGGTGCCGTAGTACTGGGTGGTTACCTGACCCTCGCCGAAGGCATGAGCGCCAAGTGCACCGGTCGCATCCTGGAAGTTCCGGTTGGTCCGGAACTGCTGGGTCGCGTCGTTGACGCACTGGGCAACCCGATCGATGGCAAAGGCCCGATCAACGCCGCCGCTACTGACGCCGTTGAAAAGGTTGCGCCGGGTGTGATCTGGCGTAAGTCGGTCGACCAGCCGGTGCAGACCGGTTACAAGTCGGTCGATGCCATGATCCCGGTAGGCCGTGGCCAGCGTGAGCTGATCATCGGTGACCGTCAGATCGGTAAGACTGCTCTGGCCGTCGACGCCATCATCAACCAGAAAGACAGCGGCATCCGTTGCGTCTACGTCGCCATTGGTCAGAAGCAATCGACCATCGCCAACGTGGTACGCAAGCTGGAAGAAGCTGGCGCCCTGGCCAACACCATTGTGGTTGCAGCTTCGGCTTCCGAATCCGCTGCCCTGCAGTTCCTCGCGCCGTACTCCGGTTGCACCATGGGTGAATACTTCCGCGACCGCGGTGAAGATGCCCTGATCGTGTACGACGACCTGTCCAAGCAGGCCGTTGCCTACCGTCAGATCTCCCTGCTGCTGCGCCGTCCGCCAGGCCGTGAAGCCTACCCGGGCGACGTGTTCTATCTCCACAGCCGTCTGCTGGAGCGCGCTTCCCGCGTTTCCGAAGAGTACGTCGAGAAGTTCACCAATGGCGCCGTGAAGGGCAAGACTGGCTCGCTGACCGCTCTGCCGATCATCGAAACCCAGGCCGGTGACGTTTCCGCGTTCGTTCCGACCAACGTGATCTCGATCACTGACGGTCAGATCTTCCTGGAATCGGCCATGTTCAACTCGGGTATCCGTCCGGCCGTCAACGCCGGTATCTCGGTATCCCGTGTCGGTGGCGCGGCTCAGACCAAGATCATCAAGAAGCTTTCCGGTGGTATCCGTACCGCTCTGGCTCAGTACCGTGAACTGGCAGCATTCGCCCAGTTCGCTTCTGACCTGGACGAAGCCACCCGCAAGCAGCTCGAGCATGGTCAGCGCGTAACCGAGCTGATGAAGCAGAAGCAGTATGCGCCGATGTCCATTGCCGAAATGTCGGTGTCCCTGTACGCAGCCGAGCGTGGCTTCCTGCAGGACATCGAAGTCGCCAAGATCATCAGCTTCGAGCAGGCCCTGATCGCCTTCTTCAAGCGTGATCACGCCGACCTGATGGCGAAGATCAACGAGAAGGGTGACTTCAACGACGAAATCGACGCTGGCCTGAAAGCCGGTATCGAGAAGTTCAAGGCCACCCAAACCTGGTAACCGCAGCGGGGGTTTCGACCCCCGCCTGCTTGAACCAAAAGGTGTGAAATGGCAGGCGCAAAAGAGATTCGCAGCAAGATTGCGAGCATCAAAAGCACGCAAAAGATCACCAGCGCCATGGAAAAAGTGGCGGTCAGCAAAATGCGCAAGGCTCAACAGCGCATGGCTGCCGGTCGCCCCTACGCTGAGCGTATTCGTCAGGTGATTGGTCACCTGGCCAAGGCGAACCCGGAATACCGCCACTCGTTCATGGTGGAGCGTGATGTAAAGCGCGTCGGTTATATCCTGGTGACCTCGGATCGTGGTCTGTGTGGTGGCTTGAACATCAACCTGTTCAAGGCGCTGCTCAAAAGCCTCAAGGAATGGCGCGACCAGAAGGTCGAGGCCGATTTCTGCGTGGTGGGCAGCAAGGGCGCGAGCTTCTTCCGCAGTAACGGGGGCAACGTGGTTGCCGCCATCAGCAAGCTGGGTGAAGAGCCGTCCATCAACGACCTGATCGGTAGCGTCAAGGTCGTGCTGGATGCCTACGCTGAAGGCCGTATCGACCGCCTGTATCTGGTGTCGAACAAGTTCGTCAACACCATGACGCAGAAGCCGGAAGTGCAGCAGTTGCTGCCGCTGGCCGCAAGCGATGCGCAAGGTGTACAGAAAGGTCTGTGGGACTATGTGTACGAGCCGGACGCCCAGCAATTGCTGGACGCGCTGCTGGTACGCTACATCGAGTCGCAGGTCTATCAGTCCGTGGTCGAGAACAGCGCGTGCGAACAGGCTGCGCGGATGATCGCGATGAAGAACGCAACCGACAACGCCGGTGATCTCATCAAAGACCTGCAGCTGGTTTACAACAAGGCTCGTCAGGCAGCGATCACCCAGGAAATTTCGGAAATCGTCGGCGGCGCTGCCGCGGTTTAAGAACGGTTCAAATATTCAGAGGAACCAAAGATGAGTAGCGGACGTATCGTTCAAATCATCGGCGCCGTCATCGACGTGGAATTCCCGCGTGACAAGGTGCCGAGTGTTTATGAAGCGCTGAAAGTAGTTGGCGCCGAAACCACCCTGGAAGTTCAGCAGCAGCTGGGCGACGGCGTGGTACGTACCATTGCGATGGGTTCGACCGAAGGCCTCAAGCGTGGCCTGGACGTCAACAGCACTGGCAAGGCCATCTCCGTACCGGTCGGTAAAGCGACTCTGGGCCGGATCATGGACGTGCTGGGCAACCCGATCGACGAAGCCGGCCCCATCGGTGAAGAAGAGCAGTGGGAAATCCACCGCCCTGCGCCGAGCTATGCCGAACAGGCTGGCTCCAACGAGCTGCTGGAAACCGGCATCAAGGTAATCGACCTGGTTTGCCCGTTCGCCAAGGGCGGTAAGGTCGGTCTGTTCGGTGGTGCCGGTGTCGGCAAGACCGTGAACATGATGGAGCTGATCCGTAACATCGCCATCGAGCACAGCGGTTATTCCGTGTTCGCCGGTGTGGGTGAGCGTACTCGTGAGGGTAACGACTTCTACCACGAGATGAAGGACTCCAACGTTCTCGACAAGGTAGCCCTGGTCTACGGTCAGATGAACGAGCCACCAGGCAACCGTCTGCGCGTAGCACTGACCGGCCTGACCATGGCCGAGAAGTTCCGTGACGAAGGTCGTGACGTTCTGTTGTTCGTCGACAACATCTACCGTTACACCCTCGCCGGTACCGAAGTATCCGCACTGCTCGGCCGTATGCCGTCGGCAGTAGGTTACCAGCCGACTCTGGCCGAGGAGATGGGCGTTCTGCAGGAGCGTATTACCTCCACCAAGAAAGGCTCGATCACCTCGATCCAGGCTGTATACGTACCTGCGGACGACCTGACCGACCCGAGCCCGGCGACCACCTTCGCCCACTTGGACGCCACCGTCGTACTGTCCCGTGACATCGCTTCCCTGGGTATCTACCCGGCCGTTGACCCGCTGGACTCCACCAGCCGTCAGCTGGACCCGAACGTGATCGGCCAGGAGCACTACGAGACCGCTCGTGGCGTTCAGTATGTTCTGCAGCGCTACAAGGAGCTGAAGGACATCATCGCGATCCTGGGTATGGACGAGCTGTCCGAAGAAGACAAACAGCTGGTATCGCGCGCTCGTAAGATCCAGCGCTTCCTGTCCCAGCCGTTCTTCGTGGCTGAAGTCTTCACCGGTGCCCCGGGCAAGTACGTGTCCCTGAAGGACACCATTGCCGGCTTCAGCGGTATTCTCAAAGGCGACTACGACCACCTGCCGGAACAAGCGTTCTACATGGTAGGCGGCATCGACGAAGCCATCGAGAAAGCCAAGAAACTGTAAGTAACGGGTGCGCCCTCTAGGGGGCGTCCGGGCCGGAGCGGGCAGTAGCCCAATCCGGCCTCTCAACCGAGGCATTGTTATGGCTATGTCAGTCCACTGCGATATCGTCAGTGCGGAAGAAGAGCTGTTCTCGGGGCTGGTGGAAATGGTCATCGCCCACGGTCACCTGGGTGACCTGGGTATCCTGCCGGGCCACACCCCGCTGCTGACCGATCTCAAGCCGGGTCCGGTGCGAGTGATCAAGCAGGGTGGCACCGAGGAGGTGTTCTACATCTCCGGTGGCTTCCTGGAAGTTCAGCCGAGCATGGTGAAGGTTCTTGCCGACACCGCCGTTCGTGCCGGCGACCTGGATGAAGCCGCCGCCATCGAAGCGCGCAAGGCTGCCGAGAAGGCGCTGAGCGAGAAGGGTACAGAGTTCGACTATGGCAGTGCTGCAGCACGCCTGGCCGAGGCTGCTGCCCAGCTGCGCACCATCGAAGAGATGCGCAAGAAGTTCGGCGGCCGCAGCCGCTGATCGCGTATCGCGGTATCACGCAAAGGGGCGACTTAGGTCGCCCCTTTGCGTTTCTGGCAAAATAGCGTTTTCTTCGCGCGGCTCTTCCTGGCCGCGGCCAATTCCTGCCCAGCAAGGAGCTTTCTATGAGTCTGGATATCGTCATTCTTGCCGCTGGCCAGGGCACGCGCATGCGTTCGGCGTTGCCCAAGGTGCTGCACCCGGTCGCCGACAAGCCCATGCTGGGACATGTCATCGACACCGCACGCAGCCTGCAGCCCAGCAGCATCCAGGTGGTGATCGGCCATGGCGCCGACAAGGTGCGGGAGCGCCTGGCCGCCGATGACCTGAATTTCGTCATCCAGGCCGAGCAGCTCGGTACCGGTCATGCCGTGGCCCAGGCCCTGCCGCAGCTCAGCGCCGACACCGTGCTGATTCTCTATGGCGACGTGCCGCTGATCGAAACCGTGACCCTGCAGAGGCTGCTGGCCCTGGTCAGTGACGATCAACTGGGCCTGCTCACCGTCGAATTGGCTGACCCGACCGGCTACGGCCGCATCGTGCGCGACGCCGAGGGCGTGGTGCAGGCCATCGTCGAGCACAAGGACGCCAGCGAAGCGCAGCGGCAGATCCGCGAAGGCAACACCGGCATCCTCGCCGTGCCCGGCAAGCGCCTGGCCGATTGGCTGGGCCGTCTGTCCAACAGCAACGCCCAGGGCGAGTACTACCTGACCGACGTGATCGCCATGGCCGTGGCCGATGGCCTGACCGTGGCCACGGAACGCGCTGTCGACGAGATGGAAGTGCTCGGTGCCAATGACCGTATCCAGCTGGCTCAGCTGGAATGTCATTACCAGCAGCGTGTGGCGCGTCGTCTGATGGCTCAGGGGGTGACCCTGCGCGATCCGCATCGCTTCGATGTCCGTGGCGAAGTCAGTGTTGGCCGCGACGTAACCATCGACATCAACGTCATCCTCGAAGGCAAGGTGGTGATCGAGGACTTTGTTTCGATCGGCCCGAACTGCGTGATCAAGGACTCGGTGCTGCGCAGGGGCGCCATCGTCAAAGCCAACAGTCATCTGGAAGGCGCCGAGATGGGTGAGGGCGCCGATTGCGGCCCGTTCGCGCGTCTGCGTCCTGGCACCAAACTGGGCGCCAAGGCCCATGTGGGTAACTTCGTCGAGTTGAAGAACGCCGTAATGGGCGAAGGCGCCAAGGCCGGGCACCTGAGCTACCTGGGCGATGCCGAGATAGGTGCCCGCACCAACATCGGCGCCGGCACCATCACCTGCAACTATGATGGCGCCAACAAGTTCCGCACCGTCATGGGCGAGGACGTGTTCATCGGCTCCAACAGCGCGCTGGTCGCGCCGGTAACGCTGGGCGACCGCGCCACCACGGGCGCCGGTTCGGTGGTGACCAGCGATGTGCCGGCGGATACGCTGGCGGTGGGGCGCGCCAAGCAGCGCAATATAGAAGGCTGGAAGCGGCCGACCAAGAAATAGGGTTCGGATTGCCTGGGGGCATGAGGCAATACCCAGGCGATGGCTCCTGTGGGTAACTTTTCTGAAGGGTGTCTGGAATGTTCGGTGTGACGGATTACCCCGCCTTCGTAGTGGCCTTCATTATCCTGCTTGCCATTCCTGGCCCAGGTAACCTGGCATTGATCCTGTCCACCGGCAAGGGCGGCATTCGCGGCGGGCTGGCCTCTACCCTGGGGATCATGCTCGGCGATCAGGTGCTGCTGTGGCTGGCGGTGGCCGGCGTCGCCGCGTTGCTCAAGGCCTATCCGGCAGCCTTCCATGTCGTGCAGTGGCTCGGCGCCGGCTATCTGATCTACCTTGGCCTGCGCATGATCCTGGCCAAGCCGGGGGCGGCGCCGACGCTGGAGATCAAGCCGCGCCGCTACTTGTGGCAATCCCTGGTGATAACCGTCTTCAACCCCAAGGCCATCATTTTCTACATGGCGTTCTTTCCGCTGTTCATCGATCCGCAGCGGCATCAGGGGCTGATTACTTTCGGTTTCATGGCCGTGACCATCATGGCGCTGACCTTTCTCTATGGCTTGCTGATCGTGCTGTTGACGCATTTTCTCGCCGAGCGCATGCGCGCCAACCCGCGTATAGCGAGGGGCCTAGAGAAACTGGGCGGGCTGTGCCTGGTCGGCTTCGGGGTCAAACTGACGTTGAACTGATCGGCGGACACTTGCGGAGCGTTCAACCATATGTTTTGATTTGAGCCATTATCTTTCGAATCGAAACTTAAAGATGTCGAAACGCAACACACCGCAACGTCGTCACATCATCCTCGCCTTGCTCGCCGAGCAGGGTGAGGTGAGCGTGGACGCCCTGGCGCAGCACTTCGCCACCAGCGAAGTGACCATCCGCAAGGATCTCGCCGCGCTGGAAAAGAACGGTCTGCTGCTGCGCCGCTATGGCGGGGCGGTGCCGGTGCCGCAGGAGCTGATCGGCGAGCCAACCCAGCCCATTTCGCCGTACAAGCAGGCGATTGCCCGGGCCGGCGTGGCGCGCATCCGTGAGCATGCACGCATCATCATCGACAGCGGCACCACCACGGCAGCGATGATCCCGCAGCTCGGCCATAAGCCTGGGCTGGTGGTAATGACCAACTCGCTCAACGTGGCCAATGCCCTGCGCGATATCGAGCACGAACCGGTGCTGCTGATGACCGGCGGCACCTGGGATCCGCATTCGGAATCCTTCCAGGGCCAGGTGGCCGAACAGGTGCTGCGCTCCTACGACTTCGACCAGCTGTTCATCGGCGCCGATGGCATCGACCTGGAGCGTGGCACCACCACGTTCAACGAACTGCTCGGTCTGTCGCGGGTGATGGCCGAGGTGGCCCGGGAGGTCATCGTCATGGTCGAAAGTGACAAGATCGGACGGCGCATTCCCAATCTGGAACTGCCCTGGAGCAGCCTCCATACCCTGATAACCGACGAGCGCCTGGATGCCCAGGCGGCCGAACAGATACGCGCGCGCGGCATTCAGCTGATCCACGTGCCGCTGGAAAACTAAGGAGAGCACCATGTGTGGAATCGTAGGCGCCATCGCCGAGCGCAATATCACCCCGGTCCTGGTCGAAGGCCTCAAGCGTCTGGAATATCGCGGCTATGACAGCGCCGGTGTGGCGCTCCTGACCGAGCAGGGCGCGCTGGATCGCCGCCGCCGCGTCGGCAAGGTCAGCGAGCTGCAGGCCGCGCTGCAAGCCGAGCCGCTGGTGGGGCGTCTGGGCATCGCCCACACCCGTTGGGCCACCCACGGTGCGCCGAGCGAGCGCAATGCCCACCCACACTTCTCAGGGCACGAGCTGGCGGTGGTGCACAACGGCATCATCGAGAACCACGAAGAGCTGCGCGAGCGCCTCAAGGGCCTGGGCTACGTCTTCACCTCCGACACCGACACCGAAACCATCGTCCACCTGCTCGAGCACAAGCTGCAGCAACTCGGCGATCTCGCTGCCGCGCTCAAGGCCGCGATTCCCGAACTGCATGGCGCCTATGGCCTGGCGGTGATCAGCGCCAAGCAGCCGGACCGCCTGCTCGCCGCGCGCAGTGGCAGCCCGCTGGTGATCGGTCTGGGCCTGGGCGAGAATTTCCTCGCCTCCGACCAGTTGGCCCTGCGCCAGGTCACTGACCGCTTCATGTACCTGGAAGAAGGCGATATCGCCGAGATCCGCCGAGACGGCGTGCAGATCTGGGACGCCGCCGGCAATCCGGTGCAGCGTGAAGCCGTGCAGTACCACGAAGGTGCCGAGGCCGCGGACAAGGGCGAGTACCGCCACTTCATGCTCAAGGAGATCCACGAGCAGCCCAAGGTGGTGCAACGCACCCTGGAAGGCCGTCTGGGCAGCGACCACGTGCTGGTGCAGGCCTTTGGCCCGCAGGCCGCCGAGCTGTTCGCCAAGGTGAAGAACGTGCAGATCGTCGCCTGTGGCACCAGCTACCACGCCGGCATGGTCGCCCGTTACTGGCTGGAAGAGTTGGCCGGCATTCCCTGCCAGGTCGAAGTGGCCAGCGAATTCCGCTACCGCAAGGTGGTGGTGCAGCCGGACACCCTGTTCGTCAGCGTCTCGCAGTCCGGCGAAACCGCCGATACCCTGGCCGCGCTGCGCAATGCCAAGGAGAAGGCACCGGGGCAGGGCGGCTATCTGGCCAGCCTGGTGATCTGCAACGTCGGCACCAGCTCGCTGGTGCGCGAGTCCGACCTGTGTCTGCTGACCCAGGCCGGCCCGGAAATTGGCGTGGCCTCGACCAAAGCCTTCACCACCCAACTGGTCGGGCTGATGCTGCTGACCCTGGCCCTCGGCCAAGTACACGGCAGCCTGGACAAGGCGCTGGAGGCGCAACTGGTCGAAGAGCTGCGTCGCCTGCCGACTCGCCTGGGTGAAGCGCTGGCCATGGACAAGACCGTGGAGAAGATTTCCGAACTGTTCGCCGAGAAGCACCACAGCCTGTTCCTAGGCCGTGGCGCGCAGTTTCCGGTGGCCATGGAAGGGGCGCTCAAGCTCAAGGAAATCTCCTACATCCACGCCGAGGCCTACCCGGCCGGCGAGCTCAAGCACGGCCCGCTGGCCCTGGTCGACGCCGACATGCCGGTGGTCACCGTGGCGCCGAACAACGAGCTGCTGGAGAAGCTCAAGTCCAACCTGCAGGAAGTGCGTGCCCGTGGCGGTGAGCTGATCGTCTTCGCTGACCAGCAGGCCGGCATGAGCAATGGCGAGGGCACCCACGTGGTGGCCATGCCGCATATCCACGACCTGCTCGCGCCGATCCTCTACACCGTGCCGTTGCAACTGCTGTCGTACTACGTCGCCGTGCTCAAGGGCACCGACGTCGACCAGCCGCGCAATCTCGCAAAAAGCGTCACGGTCGAATAAGGCCGCTTGCGCAGAAAAGCCCGTCCATCTGGACGGGCTTTTGCGTTTCCATCAAGCCGAAATCCTGCTCAGGTGCAGCTCTTCGGGGCGCAGCGTAAGTACGCGAACGCCATCTCGGGTGACTGCCACGGTATGTTCGAATTGCGCCGAGAGCTGGCCGTCGCGGGTTACCACCGTCCAGCCGTCGCGCAGGGTACGCACGTCCGCCGTTCCCCGGTTGAGCATGGGTTCGATGGTGAAGGTCATGCCTTCGCGAAGGGTCAGGCCGGTGCCGGCTTTGCCCCAGTGCAGTACTTCGGGTGGCTCGTGCATTTCTCGGCCGATGCCGTGGCCGCAATACTCCCTGACTACCGAGTAGCGATGGGCGCGGGCATGGCGTTCGATGGCATGGCCGATATCGCCGAGGCGGGCGCCGGGTTTGACGGCTTCGATGCCCTTGCACATCGCCTCATAGGTGACCTCGGCCAGCTGACGGGCCTGGTCCGAAACCTTGCCGATCAGGTAGGTCTTGCTTGAATCGGCAATGTAGCCGTTCTTTTCCAGGGTGATGTCGAAATTCACCAGATCGCCATCGCGCAGGATATCGTCGGCGCTGGGTACGCCATGGCACACCACCTCGTTGCGTGACGTGTTCATGGCGTAGGCGAAACCATACTGGCCCTTGCTCGCCGGGCGGGCCTTGAGTTCATCCACAATGTAGTTATCCACAAGGTCATTGACCTGCAGGGTCGACATGCCGAGCAGATCCAGGCGATCCAGATAGCCGAACACGGACGCCAGCAACCTGCCGGATTCCGCCATCAGGGCGATCTGTTGCGGTGTCTTGCTCATGAGGCATCCGCCATTCTTGGCGGAACCACCACGCCGGCTGCACGCATCTCGGCGGCCATCACTTCATTGAAGCTCAACGTCGGGTTCATCTCGCAGAGCATGCCGATGCGAATCCAGAAACCCGCCTGTGCATTGATCGAACGGCCCGAGACGGCGCTCGCTCTGCGAATCTGGTCGTGCAGCTCGTCATCGATATTGACGATGCCCATGGATACCTCCTTATATATGCTCCGTATATGAAGCATATATAACTGTGGGGCTGATTTCACTCACCGATCATCAGCGAACAAGCTGTGCTCACCTCATCCTTTACACTAGGAGCCGTATCCGCTGCCGTATGCAGGCAGTGGGATCATCTGAGTCACGCTGGAACAGGAGAGAGGATGAAGCGCGCGGATGTGAAACGCAGGACGGCCGAAGGGGTTGTGTTCGATACCCAGGTCATGGTCAATCCGGCCAATACCGCTGAGTGGATCGTATTTTTCAAGAAAGACGCGGGACGTAGCTTCTTTCTGGTTGATGAGGCCGAGCAGATCGAGACCTTTGCCAGCCTGGATGAGTTGATGCCGGGACTGCGGGCTCTGGGCATCAAACGGGTCGAGGTGCAGCTCTGAAGGGTGAGTTGCTAACAGTTAACGTGGATCATCCTGTGGATATCCTTGTGATACCAGTCTGAAGCCCAGACAAACCGGGCTATTCAGCCTGTTGTTCAAAAACTGATCCTTGTCGCATCGTTATTCACAATAGCTCTGGATAAACTTCGGCCTATCTTGTTGATAAGTTATTAGGCGTCAGCTAGCACGGGGCTTTCAGCGCTTTGCGCAGTTTCTCGCCAGATGATGGGTGACTCAGTCGTTGCCAGGACGGTAGAGATGGCGATGCGCCGAGTCATATAACGCTGATTCGGCAAAGACACCCGGATCGAGCACTCGCCCGACCAGAATCAGTGCCGTGCGGCGAAAGCCCTTGGCCGCGACCTTGGTCTCGATATCGGCGAGGGTGCCGAGTACCCAGTCCTGATCCGGCCAACTGGCCCTGTGGATAACCGCGATGGGGCAGTCGGCGCCGTAGTGCGGCAGCAGTTCGCCGACTATGGCCGGCAGCTGGCGCACGCCGAGGTGAATGGCCATGGTCGCGCGGTGCCGCGCCAGATCATGCAGTTGCTCGCCTTCGGGCATCGGCGAGGTGGTGCCGTAGCGGGTGAGGATCACGGTCTGGGCGATACCGGGCAGGGTCAGCTCGCTTTCCAGCAGGGCCGCACAGGCGGCGGTGGCGGTGACGCCGGGAATGATCTCGAAAGGAATGCCCAGAGCACGCAGTTCGCGGATCTGCTCGCCGATGGCGCTGTACAGCGAAGGGTCGCCGGAGTGCACGCGGGCCACATCCTGGCCGCGCTCATGGGCCTGGCTCAGCAGCGTAATGATCTCACTCAGGTGCAGCTCGGCCGTGTTGATTACCTGCTCGGCGTTGTGGCCTTGCAGGACCGTCTCGGGCACCAGCGAGCCGGCATAGAGGATCACCGGGCACGAACGAATCAGGCGCTGGCCTTTGACGGTAATCAGCTCGGGATCGCCGGGGCCGGCGCCGATAAAGTAGACGGTCATGCTGCGGGTTCTCTATCGAAGGTGGCCAACGCACAGGTGGCGTTGGCCGTGCGGATTTTCTCGCCCAGCAGGCTGGCTGCCGTGCCCAGTCGCGTGGCCAGGGCCAGGGCGCAGGGGTCAGCCACAGCGGGGCTGCCGGTTACGGATTGGGTGAGGGCGCTGCCGGCTTTCTCCGACTGGTAGAGGGTGAGCGCTTCGGGGGTAAAAAACGTCAGCTCCAGATTCAGGTGGTTTGCCAGTTGATGCAGCCCCGGCTCGTCGCGCTTGTGGGTGATGCTGGCCAGCCCAACGAGGTTATCCACAGTCAAATCATGCTGGGCCAGGCTGTGGATGAGCAAGGCGAGCAAGTCGTGCTGGGGGCAGTCGCGCCTGCAGCCAAGCCCAGCCACCACCATGGGCGAGGCGTCAGGGCTGGGATTCAAGGGGCTAGGCATCATGAAGGGTGCTCGTGCTGTGCAGCGGCGTAGCTCAACATGGCGCATCCCACCGGTCAACCGCGATTGACCGGCCGCCGCGGCCTGCGTAGCCTTCTCGCTTTCGAGGTTCTTCCCGGCTCGGCGCCGGGGAGCTAAGAGGGAACAGGGTCGATGCCCTGGCTGCCCCCGCAACTGTGAACGGTCTTAAACCCTTCGATACACCACTGCCGTTAGGCGGGAAGGTGAAGGGCACGCAATGCGCAGACCGTGAGCCAGGAGACCTGCCTCGACTGACCAGCCATTTACTCGGACGGGGTGATCCGACGCGGCCAGCACGCTCCTGCGTGCCCGCCTGCGCGTACCCGTCCGCCGAACTTACCGACGCCACGGGGCCATTCATGAAAACCCTCGCCAAACTGCCTGTCACCATCGTCACCGGTTTTCTCGGTGCTGGTAAAACCACCCTGCTGCGCCATCTGCTGGCCAATGCCGGCGGCCGCCGTATCGCGGTGATCGTCAACGAGTTCGGCGAACTTGGTATCGACGGCGAGATACTCAAGCAGTGCTCCATCGGCTGCAGCGAGGAGGAGGCCAATGGTCGCGTCTTCGAGCTGGCCAATGGTTGCCTGTGCTGCACTGTGCAGGAGGAGTTCTTCCCGGTGATGCGCGAGCTGGTGGCGCGCCGTGGCGACCTCGACCATATCCTTATTGAGACCAGCGGCCTGGCGCTGCCCAAGCCGCTGGTGCAGGCCTTCAACTGGCCGGAGATTCGCAACGCCTGCACCGTCGATGCGGTGATCACCGTGGTCGACAGCCCGGCAGTGCTCGCCGGCACCTTCGCCGCTTTCCCGGATCAGGTGGACGAGCAGCGCAAGCTCGACCCCAACCTGGATCACGAATCGCCGCTGCACGAGTTGTTCGCCGACCAGCTGGCTAGCGCCGACCTGGTGATCCTCAACAAGGCTGACCTGCTCGACGCCGAGGCACTGGCCGCGGTGCGCGCCGAGGTGGCCGAGGAGCTGCCGCCGGCGGTCAAGGTGATCGAGGCCCACGGCGGCGAGCTGCCGCTGGACGTGCTGCTGGGGCTGAACAGCGAAACCGAGCTGCATATCGACAGCCGCCGCACCCATCACGACGATGAAGACGACGACCATGATCACGAGGAATTCGACTCGTTCCACGTGGAACTACCGGAAGCCGAGGAGGCGCGTCTGCTGGCCGCACTGAAGGATGCGGTGGCCAAGTACGGCATCCTGCGCGTTAAAGGCTTCGCTGCTATCCCTGGCAAACCTATGCGCCTGCTGGTGCAGGGGGTTGGCCAGCGCTTCGACCGCCACTTCGACCGCGCCTGGCAGGCCGACGAACCGCGTCTGAGCCGCCTGGTGCTGATCGGCCAGCAGCTTGACCGCGCGGCCATCGAGGCTGAGCTGAAGGCGGCGCTGGCCTGATCCAGAGCGTAGGGCGTACTCGATCGTAGGGCGGACTCAGGAGCGAAGCGAACAGTCCGCCGGATAACTGAGCCCACCCTACGGCGCTACGCACAATCGCGGCTAAAGCCCCTCCCACGGAACGAACATGCACCTATTGCGCACCCAGCCCGGCGCCCAACTGCCGGCCGACAGCATTGCCGACCTCGGCCAGACGCCTGCCGAGCTGGTGATCCTGTGCACGGGGGATTCGCACCTCTCCCTGCTGGCCGAAGCCGCCCGGCAACTGCCGGAGGACTACCCCAGCCTGCGCCTGGCTAGCCCGGCGCAGCTTAGCAACAACGCCTCGGTGGACTTCTATGTCGAGCAGGTGCTGCAGCATGCCAAGGTCATCCTGATCTCGGTGCATGGCGGGGTGAGCTATTGGCGCTACGGGGTCGAACGCCTGGTGGAGCTGGGCGCGCGCGGCGCCACGGTGATCATGGTACCGGGCGACGACAAGCCTGACCCGGAACTGAACGCCCTCGGCAACGTCAGCGAAGAAGACAGCCAGCGCCTCTGGCAATACCTGCGCCAGGGCGGGTTGGACAATGCCCGCCAGTTGTTCCGCTGCATCGGCAGCCGCTGGTTGGGGCGCACCGACACCTGGCAGGAGCCGCAGCCACTGCCGCGTGTGGGCCTGTATCACCCCAGCGCCAGCTCGCCCCGGCTTGCCGACTGGCAGATTCAGTGGCGATCAGGCGCGCCGGTCGTGGCGCTGCTGTTCTACCGCAATCATGTGCAGTCGGCGAACACCGCCTTCGTCGACGCCTTCTGCGGACAACTCGCCAGGCAGGGTCTCAATCCGCTGCCCATTGCTGTGGCCAGTCTCAAGGAAGCAGCCTGCCTGGAACAGGTGCAGGCCTGGCTGGACGAGACGAGCGCCGCGCTGATCATCAACACCACCGGCTTCGCCCTGTCCAACCCCGAGGCGCCGCAGGCGCGGGTGTTCCGTCGCGATATCCTGGTGCTGCAGGCCATCTGTTCGCTGGACAACCAGGCGCAGTGGCAGGCCAGCGCCCAGGGGCTGGGCTCGCGTGACCTGGCCATGCATGTGGTGCTGCCTGAGCTGGATGGCCGGCTGATCGGGCCTGCCATCAGCTTCAAGGGCCTAGCCTGGCGCAGCGAGCGCAGCCAGAGCGACGTGGTGTGCTACCAGGCGCACGAAGCGGGGATGACCTTCGTCGCTGAACTGGCGCGTAACTGGTGTCAGTTGGCGATCAAAAGCAACGATCAGAAGCGAATCGGCTTGATCCTGGCCAACTATCCGACCCGCGATGGGCGCATCGGTAATGGTGTGGGTCTGGATACGCCCACCGCCGCTCTGAATATCCTCCGCGCCCTGCAGGCGCAGGGTTATCCGGTGGATAGCCTGCCTGACAGCGGCACCGCACTTGTCCACAGCCTGCTCGGCGGCGTCACCAATGACCTCGATGGCCTGGATACGCGGCCTTGCGCGCAGAGCCTGGCGCTGGACGACTACCTAGAGTTTTTCCACAGCCTGCCGCCGGCCAACCAGCTGGCGGTGTGCGAGCGTTGGGGCGAGCCGCAGAACGATCCGATGTTCCGCAGCGGGCGGATGATGGTCGCCGGCCTGCGCTTCGGCTTGACCTTCGTTGGTATCCAGCCGGCGCGCGGTTATCAGCTCGACGCGGCGGCGGTGTACCACGACCCCGATCTGGTGCCGCCGCACGGCTATATCGCCTTCTACGCCTGGCTGCGCACGGCCTTCGCCGCCGATGCGCTGATCCATGTCGGCAAGCACGGCAACCTGGAATGGCTGCCGGGCAAGAGCGTCGGCCTGTCCGAGGGCTGCTGGCCGCAGGCGCTGATCGGCCCGCTGCCCAACATCTACCCCTTTATCGTCAATGACCCGGGCGAGGGCGCGCAGGCCAAGCGGCGTACCCAGGCGGTGATCATCGATCACCTGATGCCGCCGCTGACCCGTGCCGAGAGCTACGGCCCGCTGCGCGATCTGGAGCGCCTGGCTGACGAATATTTCGAGGCCAGCCAGCTCGACCAGCGCCGCGCCGTGGAGCTGCGCGGCGAGATTCTGGCCAAGGTGCGCGAGGCCAGCCTCGACCGCGAATTGGGTCTGCAACTTAACGATGATGCTGACAGTTGGCTGCCGCAGCTCGACGCCTACCTGTGCGACCTCAAGGAGTCGCAGATCCGCGATGGCCTGCATGTGTTCGGTGAGTCGCCGACTGGCCAGCTGCGCCGCGACACCCTGCTGGCGCTGCTGCGCATCCCCCGTGGCGATGGCCAGGGCGCCAACGCCAGCCTGCTACGTGCGCTGGCCCGTGGCCTGGAGCTGGGGCTCGACCCGCTGGACTGCGATATGGGCCAGCCCTGGCAAGGGCTGCGTCCACTGGCCTTGCAGGCTGTGGATAACAGCCTGTGGCGCAGCGTCGGCGATACCCGCGAGCGCCTGGAGCTGCTGGCGCTACGGCTGATCGAGCAGCGCCTGGCTGGCGAGCGCATCAGCGATTTCGGCGCCGAGGTGGCGCTGATTCTCGATGGTCTGGCCGAGCATGTCGCGCCGCTGCTGGATGCCTGTGGCGACGCCGAGATGGGCGGCTTGCTGGCGGCGCTTGAGGGGCGTTTCGTGCCTGCTGGGCCGAGCGGCGCGCCGAGTCGCGGGCGCCTGGATGTGCTGCCTACCGGGCGCAATTTCTTCACCGTCGACGTGCGCCACCTGCCCACACCGACCGCCTGGCGCCTGGGCGTGCAGGCCGCGGATCGCCTGCTGGAGCGCCATCTGCAGGACGAGGGCGATCACCTGCGCCAGCTCGGTCTGTCGGTATGGGGCACGGCGACCATGCGTACCGGTGGCGACGATATCGCCCAGGCCATGGCGCTGATGGGCGTGCGCCCGGTATGGCAGCCGGGCAGCCAGCGTGTCGAGCGTTTCGAGGTCTTGCCGCTGGAACAGCTCGGTCGCCCACGGGTGGACGTCACCCTGCGCGTGTCGGGCTTCTTCCGCGATGCCTTCAGCAACCTGATTCGTTTGTTCGATGAGGCCGTGCAGGCGGTGATCGACCTTGATGAGCCGGAGGACATGAATCCGCTCTCGGCGCGGGTCTGGCGTGAGTCGCTGGCGCTCGAGGACAGCGGCCTGGATGAAGCCGAAGCGCGGCGCCAGGCCGGCTGGCGGGTGTTCGGCGCCAAGCCAGGCGCCTATGGCGCCGGTGTGCAGAACGCCATCGAGGAACGTCTGTGGCAGAGCCGCGCGGACCTGGCCGAGGTCTACCTCAACTGGGGCGGCTACGCCTACGGCAGCGGCGCCGAGGGTGCGCCGGCCAGAGAGCGTTTCGTCGAACGGCTGGAGCAGATGCAGGCGGTGCTGCACAACCAGGACAACCGCGAGCACGACATCCTCGATTCCAACGACTACTACCAGTTCCAGGGCGGCATGCTGGCGGCGGTGGAAACACTGCGCGGGCTCAAGGTGGCCAGCTACTTTGGCGACAACAGCCAGCCGGACACCCCGCGCATCCGCAGCCTCAAGGAAGAGCTCAACCGAGTGGTACGGGCTCGCGCCGCCAACCCCAAGTGGATCGCGGGCATGAAGCGCCATGGCTACAAGGGCGCCTTCGAGCTGGCCGCGACCATCGACTACCTGTTCGCCTTCGACGCCACCAGCGAGCTGGTCGACGACCACCAATACGCGCTGCTCACCGATGCCTACCTGCTCGACAAAGACACTCGCGACTTTATCCAACAGCATAACCCGGGGGCGCTCAACGACATCCTCGAACGCCTGCTGGAAGCCCAGCAGCGTGGCCTGTGGGAGAATCCCGGCGAGTACCGCGAAGCGCTGGAAAACCTGCTGCTCGATAGCGAGGAAAGCTGATGCGCGCGCTTTTTTCTCCCCTCTCCCATTTATGGGAGAGGGGCTGGGGGAGAGGGTTCATCCGGCACCGCCGAGCCCGTAGGGTAGGTTAGCCGCCTGTCGCAGTATTGGGTTGATCGACGAAGCGGGTGCGGCGTAACCCACCATCGGCGCAACACGTTTTATCGCTTGGTGGGTTACGCGGCGCGCCACGTTTTTCTGCAGATACAAGGCCGGCGTTCTGCGCCGCTAACCTACCCTACGGGTGCAGCGTGCCCATTGTGGGAGGCGCTTCAGCGGCGACATGCTCGCGGCTGAAGCCCCTCCCACAGAACTACCGGGTGAGCCCCGCACGCTTGTCTTCAGCCTTCCCGGCTTTTACCCTAGCGACTCATTTCTTTGTGGAGTCTCGTCCAATGCGTCAGTAATGCCGTCGTGTTCGCACGACCAGTGATCGATCGCGGCCTCAGTCCGCGCGTATTCACGGCATTGCCTGGAGGCATGGATGACCGGTTCCCCCTTTGTCGCGCTCGAGCGCGTTTCTTTCCGCTTTGCCGACGGCGCCACGTTGTTCGAAGGGCTCAGCGAGGTTTTCGATAAACGTCACACCGGCCTGGTAGGGCGCAATGGCGTCGGCAAAAGCATTCTCGGCCGTTTGCTGGCCGGCGAGCTGCAGCCAAGTGATGGGCGTGTTTTGCGCCAGGGGCGCATCGCTTATCTGCCCCAGCGTATCGTTGCGGCGCCCGGTGCCCGGGTCGTCGATCTGGCGGGCTGCGCGCAGTGGTTTGATGCCTTGCAGCGGGTCATGTGTGGTAAGCCGCATGCCGATGATATCGAGACCCTCGATGGCCACTGGGATGTGATCGAGCGGCTGCAGCGTGCGCTGCAGGACGAAGGCCTTGGCTATCTCGAGCCACAGACTCCTGCGACGCAACTGAGTGGTGGTGAATGCAGTCGTGTTGCACTGATCGGCGCGTTGCTGGTGGAGGCTGATCTGCTGATTCTCGACGAGCCAGGCAACCACCTCGATCTGCCCAGCCGCAAGCGTCTTGGCCAACGACTGGCGAGCTGGCGCGGAGGTCTGGTACTGATCAGCCATGACCGTGAACTGCTGGCCGGCATGCAACGCATCGTCGAGCTGTCAGCGGCCGGTTTGCGCAGCTACGGTGGCGGCTTTGCTTTCTACCAGGTCAGCCGCGAGCAAGAGCGCGAGGCCGCGCGCCAGACGCTGGATAGTGCTCGTGTCGAGCGCAAACGCGGCGAGCGGGCACTGCGCGAGCAGCTGGAACGCCAGCAACAGCGCAGTGCCAGTGGTCGTCGCCAGGGCAAGGACAACAACCAGGCGAAGATCCTCCTCGGCAGGCAGAAAGCTCGTAGCGAAAGCACCGCGGGGCGTACTGAAAAGCGCCTGGAGGCGCGCCGCCAGCAGCTCGATGAACAGGTGTGCGAAGCTGCCGCCGCGGTGGTCGAGGAGAATGAAGTGATCCTGCATGGGCAGGCCGAGGGTCTGCCACAAGGACGTCGGGTTCTGTGCTGGCGTGATCTGCGCCTGCCGTTCGGCTCGGCGTTGTTGCCGGATTTCGAACTGTTCGGTTCGCGCCGGGTTGCCGTGGTAGGTCCGAATGGTTGCGGCAAGTCGAGCCTGCTGGCGGTGCTTGCCGGGCATCTGGCACCTCTCGCTGGCGAATGTCGGGTGGACGTTCCAATGGCATGGCTCGACCAACATCTGCTGGGCATGCGAGCAGAGGAATCCGCTCTGGCCCATCTGCAAAGGCAGAGCCCTGCTTGCGCCGAAGGACTGCTGCGCACTCGTCTGGATCATCTTGGAATCGGGGCCGACGAGGCGTTGCTGCCTTGTGCGAGGCTCAGTGGTGGCCAGCGTTTGAAGGTTGCCTTGGCCGGGGTGGTTGCGCGTGCACCGGCACCGCAGTTGCTGGTGCTGGACGAGCCAGACAACCATATCGACCTCGACTCGCGCCTGGCCGTGGAAGCCCTGCTGAGCAACTATCGCGGGGCGCTGCTGGTGGTTTCGCATGACGCAGCTTTTCTCGATGCGCTGGAGCTGACTGACAGGTTGGCCTGGACGGCAAGCGGTTGGCTGCACGAGGTGCTGTGAAACGCCAGTGGTGGGGTGCTCTGGTCTACAATGCCGATCTTTGTCGACAGACGAACTCGAGCATGACCGAACATCACTTCCCCCTCGCCGCCGTGGTCGGCGCCGATTCGCTGAAGCTGGCGCTGTGCCTGGCGGCCATCGACCCGGCCATCGGCGGTGTGCTGATCGAAGGGCCGCGTGGCATGGCCAAGTCGACCCTGGCCCGTGGCCTGACCGATCTGCTCGATGGTGGGCGCTTCGTCACCCTGCCGCTGGGTGCGAGCGAGGAACGCATCGTCGGCACCCTGGATCTGGATGCAGCGCTGGGCGAGGGCCGGGCGCAGTTCTCCCCTGGCCTGCTGGCCCGTGCCGACGGCGGTGTGCTCTATGTCGATGAGGTCAACCTGCTGCCGGATCACCTGGTCGATCTGCTGCTGGATGCCGCTGCCAGCGGCGTCAACCATGTCGAGCGTGACGGCATCTCCCATCGCCACGCCGCGCGCTTCGTGCTGATCGGCACCATGAACGCCGAGGAGGGCGAACTGCGCCCGCAACTGCTCGATCGCTTCGGCCTCAACCTGGCCCTCGACGGCCAGCCGCAGCCGGTCGAGCGTGCCGAGATCGTCCGTCGCCGTCTGGCCTTCGATGCCGACCCCGCCGCCTTTCTGCAACGTTGGCAGACCGAGCAGGATGCCCTCGCTGCCCGTTGCCAGAACGCCCGTCAGCGCCTGGCCGATATCCCGCTGGATGACGCGGCGTTGGGCGAGATCAGCCAGCGTTGCTTCGCTGCCGGCGTCGATGGCCTGCGCGCCGATCTGGTCTGGCTGCGCGCCGCCCGTGCCCATGCCGCCTGGCGTGGCGAGGGAGTTATCGAGCCTGTGGATATCGATGCGGTTGAAGATTTCGTCCTGCGCCATCGTCGGCGCCAGCAGCAACCGCCAGCCAGCACGCCGCCGGAGCAGAGCCAGGCGCCGCAGCCGTCGCAGGAGCAGAGCCAGGGCGAAGGCCAGTGGGGCGAGTTACCGGCGCAGCCGCAGGCCGTGGGTGAGCGGCGCGTACCGCCGCGCTGGCCAAAAAAGCCCTGAGCATCCGCCCGCGCACAGCCACAGGCGCGGATGCCCGTAACCGGCCCGGACGACTCGGCGGCGGCCTGCGCGGCGCTGCCCGTGCTGGCGCGCAAGGTCGTATCGACTGGGCGGCGACCCTGCGCCAAGGTCGGCCGCAACGCCGTGAACATCTGGTGCTGCGCCCGCGCAGCCAGCAGGCCGAGGAACTCTGGCTGGTGCTGGTCGATGCCTCCGCCTCCACCCGCCGGTATGGCGCGCTGAGTCAGGCCAAGGGCGTGCTCGCCGAGGTCTTCGACAGCGCCTATCGCCAGCGTGCGCGCCTGGCCGTATTGCAAGCCGGTGGCCGCAAAGCGCAATGGTTGTGGCAGGGGCGCAAGGCCAGTGCCGAACTACATCGATGGCTTCAAGAATTGGGCGCGGGAGGCGGCACGCCGCTGTTCGACGCGCTGCAGCAGGCCGGCGACTGGCTGCTACGCCGGCAACGGGCGAAACCGGGTGAACGCCAGCGTCTGCTGATCCTTACCGATGGCCGTTTGCGTGATCTGCCAGCACTGACGCCGCTGCCGTGCCCGAGCCTGCTGCTCGACACCGAGCGCACGCCCATCCGCCTTGGCCGCGCCCGTCAGTTGGCGCAGGCGCTGCAGGCCGACTACCAACATATCGACGACCTGGCACCTGGCCTGCCGGGGCGCACCTGGAGAACCCCATGAAAACCCTGCTGCTGGTCGGCATCGGCGCCGGTGACCCGGACTACATCACCTATCAGGCAATCAAGGCGCTGCGCCGCAGCGACGTGATCTTCCTGATGGACAAGGGCGCGGCCAAGCACAAGCTCAACGCCCTGCGTCGGGAAATCTGCGCACGCTTTCTCGATGGTCACACACCACGTTTCGCCGAAGGCCTGCAACCGGAGCGCGAACGCGAAGCCGCCGACTACCGCGCCAGCGTCGACGAGCTCAACCGCGACAAGCAGGCGGTGTTCGAACAACTGGTCGACGAGCAGATGGCCGACGGCGAAACAGCGGCCTTTATGGTCTGGGGCGACCCGTCGCTTTACGACAGCAGCATCCGCATCATCGAAGCCATCGCCGCACGGCGCAGCGATTTCACCTATGACGTGATCCCCGGCATCACCAGCCTGCAGGCGCTGACCGCACGCCACCGCATCCCGCTCAACAGCATCGGCCGCGCCGTGGAAATCACCACCGGCCGCCTGCTCGCCGAAGGCTGGCCGCAGGGCGTGGACAGCGTGGCGGTGATGCTCGACGCCAAGGACACCTACCGCCGCTTCGTCGGCCACGGCCTGCACATCTATTGGGGCGCCTACGTCGGCACCGCCGATGAAATCCTTATCGCCGGCCCGCTGGACGAAGTGGCCGAGCACATCGCCACGACCCGCGCCGAGGCACGCGAGCGTAATGGGTGGATCATGGATAGTTATCTGCTGCGCAAGGAAGGTTCGGGACAGGTTTGAGATGGAAACGGTGAACAAGAAGAGCGTTGCCCACCCTACAACTCAACGGTAAGTGACGATAAGTGCAACTTACTGTTGAGCTATCGCAATCATACGAGATGCGAGGAAGGCCTTTGCTGCCCGATACAGCGTACCTTCAGAGCCCGTGGCGCACGGTAATGCCGTTTTCCGACGCCCATTCTTCCAGTGCCTCTCGGATGGCCTGGTTCTCGTATTCATACCAGCAATCGAGCAGGTCGTTGGCGAGCAGAAGATCCTTGAAGCGCGAATAGGCACCTTTGCGCTGGAAGATATCTTGAATGCGCTCTTCGAGATGTGGGGCGTTGCTGTAGGTGAAGCGCATGACCAGTGATCGGCCCAGGTCGAAATCATGTTTGCCGGGAACCAGGACGTACTTGGTTTCGTCCTCGATATCCTCTGGCAACTCATCCCGCTCATCATCACCGCGAAAGTAAGTCTTGCCGGTGGCAAGGCAGATGAAGGCTTCGGCTTCCAGCCCAATGGTTGATGATGCCCAGAGAAAGGCGTTTTCCAAGTCGCTGTAGAGGATTGTCGTTGGCATGCTGTTGTGCCCTCGAAATTGTCTGAAATTGGTAGGTTGATGAGCCAATCAGGCCTGGTCGAGTATTCAGAGAGCGTGGAACGTTTGTAGGCAGTGAGAAGGTGCGCATTGCCTATTCAGACCCCGATGATGCAGCAGTATCGGAAGCTGTGCACCGTCTGTTTCAGCTAGATATTTCGCAGAGTTCTTCCCGATAAACCCGCATCCCACGCGCCTGATAGTTGGCCAGCGCAGCCGGATGATCGAAGGTGCAGGTGTGTACCCAAACCCGCTCGGTCCCCGGCCACTGCCAGGCCGACTCAATGGCATGGCTGAGCAGCGGGCCGCCGAAGCCGCGGTCGAGAAACTGCGGAGCCAGGCCGAAGTAGCGGATTTCCGTATTGCGACCATCGGGCCGGAACAGCTCGTAGTAGCCGGCAATGGCGCCACGGTGATAGGCGACCCAGGTGCGGTGTGCCTCGTTTTCCACGATGGCGCGCCACTGTGCGTCGCTCCAGTCGTCCAGATCACCCCATTCCCAGGACGAGCCGACCAGTTGGTAGAGAAAGCGATTGAGCGCCGGTTGGGGTTCTTCACACTCGACGATCTGCAGGTCGCTGCGCTGAGGCTTGGCCTTCAGTTGATCCAGCGAGGTCATTTCCAAGTAGTACGTGGTGTACGTCTGCGCCATTAGAGCCAACTCCAGGAAACCCCCGTATACACCCCAAACCCTTCCCCGGGCGTGGAGCGCGCTACATCCGCGCCGTTGTCGTTATAGCCCGGCGTCACGGTGGCTGCATAACGCTTGTCGGTCAGGTTGCGCAGGTCGAGCCAGGTTTGCCAGTCGTCTTTCGGCGAGGCGTAGCCGAGGGTGGCGCCGAAGGTGGCGTAGGCATCGGCGTAGTAGGAGTTGGCGTAGTCCACCGCGACCTTGGAGGCGTACTGGGTATTCAGGCCGGCATAGAAGCCGCTCGGGTGGTCGTAGCGCAACTCGGCCTGATAGTAGTGGCGCGGTAGGCCGGGCAGGCGGTTGTCGCCGAAGGCATCGTCGTCGCGGTAGTGGAAGTCGCTGAAGGTGTAAGCCTGGCGCAGGCTCAGGGCGCCGGCGGCGCCGCCCTGCCACAGCGTGCTGGTCAGGCCGGCTTCGATGCCCTGGTGCACGGTGGGGCTGGCGTTGGATTCGGCGAAAACGTTGGGCTCGATCTCGACGGTGAGTAGCTCGTGACGTACCTGCGAGTAGTAGTAGGCCAGCTCCCACTGGCCCAGCAAGGAATTACCACGCCCGCCGACCTCGAAGGTGGTGGCGGTCTGGTTGTCCAGGCTGATGGCAGCGCGCTGGCGCGCGGCATAGGGCTGCGTGGTGGTGCTGGGGAAGCGCAGCGGCGAACTCCAGAGCATCGACCAGGCATGCGGCGGTTCCACCGAGCGGCTGATATTGCCGAACAGCTGCACATCCGGGTTGAGCTGGTAGCGCAGGCCGATACGTGGCGCGTAGTCCCAGGTGCTTTCGTCGAGCTTGGCGTCGTTGGCCGGCCAGGTCACCTGCACTTCGCGGCGGGTATGGATCAGCGCCAGGCCGCTGGTCAGCCACAGGTCGGGCGTCAGTTCCAGTTCGTTGCCGATATGCAGCACGCTGTCCGAGCCCAGATGTTCATAGGCACGCATCAGGGTGCCGGCCGGATAGGGCGTGCCGTTGACGTCGATCGGCAACGCCGCGGTCTCTTTCGCTTTGCTGCTAGGCAGGTTGGTGGTGCTGCGCCAGCCGATGGTGGTGCTGCTATTGAGCCCGAACAGGGTATGCCGGCGCGTGTAGTTCAGAGTGCCGCTGACATCGCTGTAGTCCACACGGATACGGTAGGCGCCGCCGCGATAGGCGGTCTCGGTGATATCCATGGGGTAGTGGTGATAGGCCAGGCCGGCGACCAGAGTGGAGTCGTCGTCGATGCGCCAGGTGGTCTTGTTGGCCAGCCAGGTGCTGCCGGGCTGGTCGCGATGGGCGTCGATGCTGCGATTGGATGCGTTGGCCTGGCGCGGATCGTCCTTGAGTTGCGCTTTGGTCAGGCGGCCGGGCGTTTCATGCTCGGTTTCGCGGTAGCGCAGGTAGAAGCGTGTTTCCAGGTTCTCGTTGAGCCGGTAGCCGAAGTTGGCGGCGACGCCTTTGCCCTTGCCGGAGGCCTGATCCTGATAGCCGTCGGTGTGGCTGTCGGTCAGGTTGAGGTAGTAGTCGAAATTGCCCAGCACCTGGCCCGAGGCAATGCTGCGTTTCTGGTAACCGTAGCTGCCGGTTTCATAGCGCAGTTGCAGCTTGAGCGCCGTGTAGCCGGTGTGGCTGATGTAATCGATGGCGCCGCCCAGGGCCAGCGAGCCACGCTCGAGGCCATTGGCACCGCGCAGCACTTCGGCACGACTTATCCACAAGGGCTCCAGCAGCTCGTAGGGCGTACCGCCAGGGCCGGTCAGTGGCAGGCCGTCGAGCAGGATATGGGTGCCGGAGGCGTGCGAGCCGGGGCCGCGGTTGATGCCTGAGCCGCGCACACTGATCTTCACGCCCTCGTTACCGGGCGACTGCGCGTAAACGCCAGGCTGGTAGGCCAGAACGTCGGCGACGCCGGCCACGCGGCCTTGCTCGACCTTGTCCATGTCCACCAGGTTGGTGGCGCCGGGCACCCGCGCCAGGTCCTCGCGCGCGGCTTCCACTTCGCTCATCTGTACGCCGCTGACCTGCAGCGAGTCGAGCTGCACGGGCGTATCGGCGAAGGCGCTTTGGGTACTCAGGCAGGCGAGGGCGAGCAGGGTGAGACGGGCAGGTTGGCGGGAAAGCGGCAGGGGCAGCATGCAAGGGCTCCGTTGAGCGGGCGGCGAGTGTGTCTGATGATGGCCGACGAGGATTCGTCACCCGCAGAACGCAGGCGCACATCATGCCGGTTTTGCCCTTGCCGTGCAGCGGGGCGCTCAGGGAGAACGAATGCAGGCAGTGCGGCACCCTGTGGATAAAGCTTCAGGCCAGGCCTGCCTTGTCCAGGCCGAACTGCTGGTCGGCGGAGCCCGGCACGTTACGGAAGGCCACGCTTAGGCGATTCCAACCATTGATGGCGACCACCAGGAAGCTCAGCTCCGACAGTTCCTGCTCGGAGAACTGCTCGCGCACGCTGGCGTAGATGGCATCGGACACGCCATGCGGCGACAGCTGGGTAAGGGCTTCCGTCCACTCCAGCGCGGCGCGCTCCTGCGCGGAGAACAGCGGCGACTCGCGCCAGACGGCGACATGGTGCAGGCGCAGTTCGCGCTCGCCATGGATCTTCGCTTCCTTCACGTGCATGTCGACGCAGAAGGCGCAGCCGTTGATCTGCGAGGCACGCAGCATGACCAGGTGAGCCAGCGGCGCGAGGAACGGGCTGCGGGTCAGCAGCGTGGAGAACTCGGCGTACTTACCGGAGGCCTTGGGGGAGAGAGCGAAGTAGTCGAGGCGCTGGCTCATGGTTTTCATCCGTGTGCGAGTTGAGAAGAAACCGATGCCCCTCTGCAACTGGCAGAACCACTGCGGCCCGGTGAGGACGAATGTACGCACCAGTGGTCTAGCCACATAGATCCATTTCTACGGATTTTTACTGGTCCACTTTGCGCAACTGCCTAATTCACTGTCCGGCCATCGATAACCGCCAGCGCCAGCCGGGGTGGTAGGAGACAGGCTGCGGCCGATGCGGCGCAGCCTTGAGTTGAGCATGGCGAGGCTTCAGGCCGGTTGATAGTTCAGCGGCCGCTTCGACGACTCGGGCAGCGCCAGGCCTCCAGCCAGGGCCAGCAGGGCGATGACGATCAGGTAGTAGGCCGGCGACATGCGGTTGCCGGTTGCCTCGATCAGCCAGGTGGCGATCAACGGCGCGGTGCCGCCGAAGATGGTGTAGGCCAGGTTATAGGTGAACGCCGAGGCGGTGTAGCGCACGCGGGTGGGGAACTGCTCGGACAGCAGCACGGCAGTTACCACGCCGCAGATCACCGCGCCTATGGCTAGCAGCATGGCGCCCAGGGCTGAGGCCAGCAGGGAGCCCGAGGCAGCCAGGGTGAAGGCCGGATATACCGCGACGATCAACGCCACCCCGGCAGTCAGGATGGTGCGGCGGCGGCCAACGCGATCCGAGTAGCGACCAACGAAAGGGCACAGCAGCGCGGCGAAGAACAGCGCGATCAGGCTGGCCAGCAAGGCGACCGGCCGCGCTGCGCCACCGACCACCTGCATGTAGGTGGTCAGGTAAGTGGTGAACATGTAGAACGACAGCGCCGTGGCGGAGATGAACGCCGACAGGCAGAGTACGGTACCGCCGTGCTCGCGCAGGGTTTCGCGCAGCGGCGAATGTTCCGGATGAGGTTGCGCCGCCAGGGCTTGGAATGCCGGTGATTCGTCCAGGCGCAGACGCATGTACAAGCCGACCAGACCCAGCGGTGCGGCGATCAGGAAGGGCACGCGCCAGCCCCAGGCCTGCATCTGCGCCTCATCCAGCCAGAAGCCCATGCCGAACACCAGCCCGGCTGCGCAGGCGAATGCCATGAAGGTCGAGACCGGCACGAAGCTGCCATAACGGGCCTTCTGTTCGGTGGGCGCGTGTTCCATGACGAACGCACAGGCACCGGCATACTCGCCACCTGCGGAGAATCCTTGCAGGCAGCGCGCCAGGGCCAGCAGCAACGGGGCGAACAGGCCGATACTGGCGTAGGTCGGCAGCAGGCCGATCAGCGTGGTGGCGCCGGCCATCAGCAGCACGGTGATCGACAGCACGCGCTTGCGCCCGATGCGGTCGCCGAGAATGCCGAAGACGATGCCGCCCAGCGGGCGCAGGGCAAACGACACGGCAAACACGGCGAAGGTCTGCAGCAGCGCCAGGGTCGGATTGCCCGGTGGGAAGAACAGCGAGGCGATGGTCACGGCGAGAAAACCGTAGACGGCAAAGTCGAACCACTCGACGAAGTTGCCGATGGCCGAGGCGGCGATGACCTTGTGCAAGGTGGCCGGGCTGACCTGCTGGCCTGTGTTGATAGCATTCATGCGACGCTCCTGATCCCTGATTTAGACGGCTTCAGGCAGGTTACGGAGCGATAGCCGGGGCGGGCGCTTCGCAGGCGACAGCGGCGTTGTCGTGAGCGACCTCAGGCCTGGGGAAACTGCGCCGGATCGCAGAAGCAGGTGATCGAACGCCTGGCGCACAAGCGGTGGCCCGGAACCTTGCTGGGCGGTAGATGAGATGTCGACATCAACGAGATCGTCCTGCGTCCGACCGTGCAGGAGTTCTGATCAAAAGCCACTGCCGCAGGCGCTTGCGATACGGGACTACCCGCGCCAGCATGCGAGTGCCTTTTTGCTTTCAGGAGTCTGCATGAGCGCGCCTATCCGCCCCGTCGATCTGGCCAAGGCCTACCGTCTGCTCAACCACGGCCCCACCGTGCTGGTTTCGGCTCGCCATCAGGCTGTGGATAACGTCATGGCCGCAGCCTGGTGCTGCGCCCTGGATTTCGACCCGCCGAAGCTGACCGTGGTACTGGACAAGGCCACCCGTACCCGCGCCCTGATCGAGGGCAGCAGTCTGTTTGCCATCCAGGTGCCGACCGTGGCGCAGTTGCAATTGACTCAGGCGGTGGGCAACGCCAGCCTGGCTGACGATCCGGCGAAGCTGGCCCATGCCGGTGTCGAGTTGTTCGAAATGGAAGGCCACGACCTGCCGCTAGTGGCCGGCTGCTCGGCCTGGCTGGTCTGCCGCTTGCTCGATGAGCCGCACAACCAGCAGGCCTACGACCTGTTCATCGGCGAGGTGATCGCTGCCTGGGCGGACGAGCGCGTATTCCGCGACGGGCGCTGGCATTTCGAAACGGCCGACCCGAGCCTGCGTAGCTTGCATCACGTGGCGGGCGGGCATTACTACGCGATTGGTGAGGCGCTGCAGGCCTGAAGTGACAAGGCCCATGATGAGGATCATGGGCCTTGGAGAGGGCGGGTCAACGATAGGTGTTTTCGATGATCCGCCGAGCATCGGCATTCGCCTGCTCAAACGACAGCTCAGTATCCTGCAGCAGCGCCACCAATTGCGGGTTCTGCAGGATGTCGGCACCGGGTTCGAGCATCTGGGCACGGCGCGACAGCACCATGTACAGGGTGACCTGCTCGCGCGTTTCTATGTAGGGTAGTTCCAGCGCGGTGAACATGGCCTGGCGGATGAAGTCGCGACGCTGCTCCGTCTCCATGCCCTGCAGAACTTCGGGATCGCTGAGGTGGATGGTCGCCGAGTAGCGTCCGATATCCTCTTCGCGCGCTTCCGCGTACATGGCTTCCTTGCTGGTTACCCGCTTCTTCAGACTCTCATAGAGCTTGTCGCTTGCTGCGAGCTGCTTTGCATCCATCTGCTGGCGCAGGCGTTCCTGCTGTTCGAGGTCGTCGTCTGCGCCGAGGATGCGTGTCCAGGCCAGGCCGGCAACGAAGTCCTCGTCCGCCTCGTAGCGATAGGCAAGCGCGCTTTGCGACTCACCATAGCCATGCAGAGCCGAGCGCTCCAGCCAGCGCTTGGCGAGCTCCGGGTCCCGCTCCACACCTTTGCTGCCGATCTGGTAGATACGCCACATGCCGTACTCTGCGCACCAATCGTTCTGGCTCGCGGCGTAGGCGATGTAGTTGAAGGATTCCTGATCCCTCTCGGCCTGGGATTTTTCCTGGTCTCTATCGGCAATCAGCGACAGGTAGCAGAAGGCCCGGTTGTGTTCGGGAGCGGCGAAAATCAGACAGCTTCTGGCGTTTTCCGTGTCGTTGGCGTTGAACAGCTGCATGCCCACGCCGTAGAGAATGTCGCTATCCATCTGCGGCGTGCAGTACGAATTCGCCTCCGCAGAGGGCAGCACGGTCTTCAGCGTCAAGCTGGGCAGGGTGGCGTTGAGATCCGCGGTCGTGTCGTGCTGCTCGGGCGTGCTGGCACACCCGAGTATCAGAGCGGAGAAAACTACTGGCAGGCAGTGAAAATGCCGCATATTGATCGTCCTTAATCGCTGGTTGGAGGTGCCCGGCCGTTGGCCGTCCGGTGCATCGGTAGGGCGGCATTCTATCGGTCAGCGCCATCCTGGCAAGGTTATGTCCCCAGGCTGTGAGGCAGGTATCACTCGCAACAGCCACCGTTTGGCTTAGCGTGCCAGCGGCAGTGCCACGCCGATCAGCACGAAGAGCACGCCGCAACTGCGGTTGAAGGCGCGGCCGCCGCGCTGCAGCCAGGGGCGTACGCGAAAGGCCAGCAGCGCCAGCAGCAGCTCGACGAGGAACTCGACCGCGGCGAAGGTCGCTGCCATCACCACGAACTGCATGGCCAGGCCGCGCTGCGGGTCGACGAACTGCGGCAGGAAGGCACCGTAGAACAGGATCACCTTGGGGTTCGACAGCGCCGACAGCAGGCCCTGGCGAAACAGCCGGCTGGCGCTGGGCCGGACGCCGCTATCGGCCAGCGTCAGGTTCATCGGTGGCGAGCGCCATAGCTGCACACCCAGCCAGATCAGGTAGGCGCCGCCGACCCACTTCAGCGCCAGCAGGGCGTTGGGCGCGGTCTTGAGCAGGGCGCCGAGGCCGAACATGGCCAGGGCGATCAGCGCGCTGAAGCCGACCACGCCGCCCAGTATGGTAGCCAGCGCCATGCGCGCGCCGTACAGCCCCCCGTGGGTCAGCGCCAGCAGGCTGTTGGGGCCGGGCGTCAGCGCCAGGCCGAGGGTGGCGACGAAGTAGACGAGCCAGAGTTCGAGGGCCATGCGGGTCTCCTGTGAGGGCGCGGCCAGTCTAGTCAGCGGCAGGTGTGATGATGCGGTAGATTCTGGTCATCCAAAGGTTGATTCTGGACGTAGCATGACTGAAACCCCCGACCTGCGTTTTCTCCTGCTGCCGCTGCCGGAGTTCGCCCTGCTGCCGTTCGGCGGCTTTCTCGACAAGCTGCGCTTCAGCGCCGACGACGAGGACTACAGCCGCCAGCGGTATTGCGCCTGGAGCATTCTCGGCCTGCAACCAGGGCATGTGCTTTCCAGCAGCGGCGCTGCGCTGCGCATCGAGGCCACGCCGGAGCAGCTAAACCTGGCTGACCATGACTACCTGGTGCTGTTTGGCGGGCGCAACGCGCAGGCCACCGCTGCGCTGGCGCCGCTTTACCAGCCGCTGCTGCGTCGCGCGGCCCGCGCCGGGGTGAAGCTGGTGGCGATCGACAACGCCAGCTTCCTGCTCGCTACCTGCGGGCTGCTCGACGGCCATCGGGTCGCGGTGCACTGGCGCCATGAGGCGGAGTTCCGCGCCAGTTTCCCGCACCTGCGCCTGGCTCGCGAGCGCCTGTATTGCCTGGACGGCGTGCGAATCTCCTGCGCCGGCGGCACGGCGGCCATCGACGTGGCGGTGGAGCTGCTGGCCCAGGGCAGCGGCCGGGCGCGGGCGCTCAAGGGCCTGGCCGACATGCTGGTGGACGAGACGCGCAGCGGCCAGCATGCGCTGCGTTCGCTGCACACCACGCCGAGCGGTGAGCGTCATGTCGACCGCGCCATCGCCCTGATGCGCCACGGCCTGGCCAGTGCCGACGGCATCGAGCAGTTGGCGGCCAGTGTCGGTATCAGCCGCCGTCAGCTCGACCGCCTGTTTCACGCCAGCCAGGGCATGAGTGCGCGCGACTACTGGAACGAGTTGCGCCTGCAGCATGTGCGCTGGCGCCTGCTCAATTCCAGCCACAGTCTGGCGCAGCTTGCCGACGAGATTGGTGTCAGCGATGCCAGCCATCTGGGCAAGCTGTTTCGTCAGCGCTTTGGCGTGGCGCCAGGCGCCTTCCGCCGTCAGGGCCGAGGGTTGTAGGAGCCGCGCCCCGCGGCGAATGCTGCGGATAAATTCGGTATTGCAGCATCGCCGCAATCGCTTCGCGCCGGGGCGACGCTCCTCAGGGCTCATTGGGCTATGCACGAACCAGCAGCCGCAACCACACCGAAGCCGGTACCAACAGCGCCATGCAGCAGTTATCCAATGAGTTCACTCAGTGCCTGAGGCGTTGTGCAGAGTCTTCGGTAGGCGCCCGGGGTGAGGCCGTTGGCACGGCGGAACCAGCGGCACAGGTGGCTCTGATCGGCGAAGCCCAGGTCACTGGCGACATCCACTGGCGCAGTGCCGAGGGCCAGCAGGCGCCGGGCGCGTACCAGTCGCAGCTGAATCAGATAGCCATGCGGGGCGATGCCGAAGGCCGCCTTGAAGGCGCGGCTGAGGCGAAAGCGGTCGACGCCGCAGACGCGGGCCAGTTCGTCGAGGCCGATGTTCTGGTGAAAGTGCGCATGCAGGTACTCGCGGGCGCGCAGGGCCACGCTGGGAATCTGCGGGTTGCCTTGTACGCGCTGGCGCCAGTGCAGGCTGCACGAGATCCGCTCCAGCAGCGCATCCAGCGCCGCGTCTCGCACCATGCGCGGTTCGTCGTCGTTCAATGCCTGCAAGGCGTTGGCGATGCACTGCAGCAGGCCGGGGTCGTCCGGTTGAGTGCGTGGCACACCGGGTAGGCAGTCGACAGGTGCCTGCTCGAACAGCGCCGGCAGTGCGCGTTGCAGCCAGGCTGGGTCGAGATAGAGGGTGGAGTAGGTGAAGCCGCCCGGTGTCGGCGCATGACCGTCGTGGATATCGCCGGGTTCGAGAAAGAAGGTCTGCCCGGCGACGCTGCTGAACAGCGTGCGCCGGCAATGAAATTGCTGCACGCCCTGTTCGGTGAAGCCGATCAGGTAGCTGTCGTGCCAGTGCGGATCGTAGGCGTGGCCCTCGAAATGCGCACGGATCACCTCGATGCCGGTATCGGCATCTTGCTTGAGGTCGACCCATGACTGCGCGTTCATCGCCTGCTGCCCGTCGCTGCTATGAATGCCTGAGCTTACCGCGTCCGGCGCGCAGGGCTAGAAGGTTTGTGCAGGTGCGCTGTTCGTAGGAGCCGGCTTGTCGGCGATCAAGGTGTTCGACGGTGCCGGATCGCCCGCAAGCGGGCTTCTACAGGTCGGGATACCAGCGCGGCGTATACACCCACTCGCCACCACCGGCACGCGGGAAGCGGCGGGTCTGGCTGGAACCGATGATCACCAAGGTGCGCATATCGACCATCTCCGGGGTTAGCTCGCCGAGGGTGAGGGTGCGCAGGGCTTCGGCCGGGCGGCCGATATCGCGGCCGAGTACCACCAGGGTCTGCGGCTCGCGGTGCTGGCGCAGAAGCTCCAGAGCGCGGCCGAGCTGCCAGAGGCGGGCCTTGGAAATCGGGTTGTAGAAGGCCATGGCCAGATCGGCTGCGGCGGCATGCTCCAGGCGTTTCTCGATCACCGCCCAGGGCTTGAGGTTGTCGGACAGGGAGATCAGGCAGAAGTCGTGGCCCAGCGGTGCGCCGGCCTTGGCGGCTGTGGCCAGGGCGGCGGAGACGCCCGGCAGAACCTCCAGCTCGACGCCGTGCCAGGCGTCGTTCTGCGGGCTTTCCAGAGCCTCCATCACGGCGGCGGCCATGGCGAACACGCCGGGGTCACCCGAGGAGATCATCACCACCCGCCGACCTTTGCTGGCCAGCTCGAAGGCGTGGGCGGCGCGTTGCAGCTCCTCGCGGTTGTCGCTGGGATGCAGGCATTGGTCGGCGCGCAGCGGGCCGGCCATCTTCACGTAGGTGTCGTAGCCGAGCAGGTCTTCGGCCTCATCCAGGGCACGGCGTACGGCCGGGGTCATATGTTCGGCGGCGCCGGGGCCCAGGCCGACCACACTGAGGCGTCCACGGCGTTGGCCGAGGCGCTCGATATTCAGCGGCTGATCGCCTAGCAGCAGGCGCAGGCCATCGCCGGCATGGTGTTCGGCCGGCAGCTCGGATGTGCTGTGGATAAAGCGCAATGGCAGGTTCAGCTCGGCTGCTGCGGCGTGCAGCTCGGCATTGGCCATCCAGCTTTTGTCCGCGAGCAGGCAGGCCAGCGCTTGCGGCGCCAGGTTGGCGGTGGCCAGCGCCTGTTGCAGGCGCGCCGGCAGGTCGGTGTCGGGGCGCTCGATCAGCGCGGCGGCGCAGCGTGGGTGGATCAACAGTTCGTCCGGTTGCGCCGGGCGTGCCTGTGTGGTGATGTGGATAACCCGCGACGCAGCCTTATCCACAGGCAATTGCGCGGCCTCCAGCCAGGGTGCCTGGCCTTCGATACGCACCGTCTCGCCGCCGAGCAGGTCGCTGACGAAACGCTTGCCCTGCTGCAGGTCAGCCAGCGCATAGCCGGCTGGCGGCTCCAGCAGGCAGGTGCCGAAGCGCAGTTCGCCACTGGTGGTGATGGCCGGCGCTACACCCAGGTGCGCGGCGATTTCGCGGGCCAGGCGGTTGACCCCGGCCAGGCCACCGAGCAACGGCACCACGGCGCTGCCGTCCTCGGCCAGGGCCAGCACCGGCGGCTCGCTGCCCTTTTCCGCCAGCAGCGGGGCCAGGCTGCGGATGACGATGCCGGCGGCGCACAGCACCAGCAGCGGCTGGCCGGCGCGATACAGGGTACGCAAGGTTTCGCCGAAGTCGTCGTAGTGACGCTCGGCACCATCGGCGCGCCCGCGCAGACCATGGATCATCGCCTGTGGATAAAGCGCCTTGAGGCGGTGTGCAGTGGCCAGCGCGCTGGCGCCGAGAATGACGATGTTCATGGGGCAAATCCTGTAGCCCGGATGCAATCCGGGGAATGGGTTTCCCGGATTGCATCCGGGCTACGAGCTGAGTCCTGTGTCATGAGGTAAATGAATTACCCTGGCTGCGCACGGACTGCTCCCTCTCCCATTTATGGGAGAGGGCTGGGGAGAGGGTAATCCAGGCAACCCGGAGTTGCCGTCTCGACCCTCTCCCCCGGCCCCTCTCCCGCAAGCGGGAGAGGGGAGAAAGCAGGTCGTCTGGGAGTTCTGTGGGCTCCCGATTCGTTCAAGTGCGTAGGGTGGATGACGCTTCACCCATCCGCCGCGACGATGGTGGATGAAAAAAGCGTCATCCACCCTACTGACTGAAGGCCCTCCCACACGTCCGGGTCAGCCACGCCATTTCTGGCCGGGCACCAGAATCATGGAGAAGTACGGCGAATCCATCGGCTCCACCTCGTCCAGCGGTACGATCTTCTGGCTGGCCATGGTCGCGCGTTCGACGTAGTGGGCGCGCCCGTCCAGGCCTAGCTTGCGCAGCACGCGGCGCACCTTGTCGAAGTTGCGCCCGAGTTTCATCACCACCGCCGCTTCGGCATCGCGCAGACGCTGTTCCAGCTCCTCTTCCGGCAGCACGCCGGAGAGCACGCTCAAGCTCTGGTTGCGGTACACCAGCGGCGTGCCGAGCACCGAGGCGCAGCCGAGCATGGAGCACACGCCGGGCACCACATCCACCTCGTAGCGGTCGGCCAGGCGGTCGTGCAGGTACATGTAGGAGCCGTAGAAGAACGGGTCGCCCTCGCAGATCACCGCCACGTCCTGCCCAGCGTCCAGCAGCCGGGCGATCTGCTCGGCGCAGGTGTCGTAAAAGTCGGCGATCACATCCTCGTAGCTCAGCGGCGGGGCGAGCTTCTCGGTGGTAACCGGGTAGACCAGCGGCAGGCGCTGTTGGGCGGCGTCCAGATGTTCCTCGATGATGCCGAAGGCATTACCGCCATGGCCGGCGTTGTGCTTGGCCTTGGCCACGAAGTAGGCCACCACGGGCGCACTTTTCAGCAGACGCAGCGCCTTGAGGGTAAGCAGCTCGGGGTCGCCGGGGCCGACGCCGAGACCGAGCAGACGGCCAGCCATCATTCCACCTCCGAGGCCAGGGCGTTGACTGCGGCCACCGCCATGGCGCTGCCGCCACGGCGGCCACGGACGATCACGTAGGGCACGCCACGGCTGTCTGCCGCCAGAGCATCTTTCGATTCCGCCGCGCCGATAAAGCCCACCGGCATGCCGATGATCAGGGCCGGTTTGGGCGCGCCGGCATCGAGCATCTCCAGCAGGTAGAACAGCGCCGTCGGCGCATTGCCGATCACCACCACGCTGCCTTCCAAGTGTTCGCGCCAGTGCTCCAGAGCCACCGCCGAGCGGGTGTTACCGACTTCGCGGGCCAGTTCCGGTATGCCGGCGTCGTGCAGGGTGCAGATCACCGGATTATTGGCCGGCAGGCGCGGGCGGGTGATGCCTTCGGCGACCATGCGCGCATCGCAGAGGATCGGCGCGCCAGCCAGCAGGGCGGCGCGACCGGCCGCACCGGCACCGGGGGAGAAACGCAGATCCTCGACCACATCGACCATGCCGCAGGCGTGGATCACCCGCACGGCGAGTTTTTCCAGATCGGCGGGGATGCCATCGAGGTTGGCTTCGGCGCGGATGGTGGCGAAGGAGCGGCGGTAGATTTCCTGGCCGTCGCGGATGTAATCAAGCATCGGATTTTCCTGCGGGGTGTTGGCGGGCGAACCAGGCGCCGGCCTCGTCGATGGTCATGGCCGGCGCCAGCAGGCGGCCGAAACCGGGCGCCTCGGGCGTGCGTTGGTAGAGCTGGTAGTGCTCGGGCGTACTGGCCAGCAGGGTGTAGGGCTGCACCCGGGCGCTGGCGCAACTGCGCGGGCAGGCGCTGAGATGCACCTGTGGGCGGGCGCCGCTTTCGCGCAGGCGTTCGGCCAGGTGCAGGGCGTGGTGCTTGCTGTCGGCCAGGCCGCGCGCGCAGGCCGCTGAGCCGGTACAGGCGACCAGGCCGAGCAGCGGCTCGTCGGCATGGGTCAGCAAGCCCAGATCGTTCAGCGCCGCCAGCAACTCACCGGCCTTTGCCTCGGGGACGTTGCTCAGCAGCAGACCTTGCCAGGGCGTCAGACGCAGTTCGCCGTCGCTGCGGTGCTCGCTCAGTTCGGCCAGCGCCAGCAGTTGTCCGGTATGCAGCCGCCCCAGTTGCGCGCCGGCGGCGACCATGCACAGGCCGCTCTGCGCCTGTGGATAAATACCTGCCGGCGAGCGGCTGGTCGTTGCGGTAGGCTGCCAATTGGCTGGTGCCGGCTGCAGGGGAAAATCCAGACGCGTCTGCAGGCGTTGCAAGAGCTCGCTGGCCGGGATCTGTGCCAGTAACTGGCGCATGCGTGACTGCTCGGGTGTGGCCAGTTCGAGGAACAGCAGCAGAAGCTGGCGCACCAGCTCGACTGCCTGCGACGCTTCGATGCGCGCCAGTGGTGTGTCGATGGGGCAGCCGGCCAGACCCAGCAGCAGGTGGCGTTCGTCCTCGGCGGCCAGCCACAGGTCATGGGGATGTTCGCGCATGGCCAGGGTTTCACCGCCGTCCAGTTGCAGGGCGAACTTGGCCGACAGCCCATGCAGCGCCGGGGTGTCCTGCAGCAGGTCGAGCAACTGGCTGGCCAGCGGGCGCACGTCCATCCGCGCCTGCGGGTCAAGGCCGGCGGCGGGGCTGAGCAGCAGGTTGCGCACGTCATCGGCGGCAGCTACGCGCGGGCCGAGGCCTGCGCTCAGTAGGGCGTCGATCAGCGCGCTTTCCTGGCCGGGCAGCACGCCGCGAATCTGCAGGTTGCTGCGGTTGGTCAGTTCGAGCACGCCGCTGGCGCAGTGCCTGGCCGCCTCGGCAATCGTCCGCGCCTGGGCGCTGCGCAGCACGCCGCCGGGCAGCTTGACGCGGCAGATGCCACCATCCAGCGCGGGGACGATGCGCAGCAGGCCGGGGCAGGCGGAAGGGCGGACGGACGCGAGCAAAGGGTCACCTGTGGATAACGACGCGGCGACCGAACCAGCGAAATCCGCCCACGGGGGGACTCCATGGCATCGGTACACCCCGCCCGATGTTGGCACTCGCGACCAGCGTTCGTCGGCAGGTCTCCTGGCTGACAGGTCTTCATCTAGCGCGGCCTTCCCGGTTTCCCAGTGGCACAGTGGCGACAGACTCGCTGTTTACAGTTGCGGGGGCAGCCACGGTTTTACCGTGTTCCCTCTTAGGCCCGCTGTTGAGTCGTATCGACTCAAGGGCACCGACGAAGGCTGTATTATGCCCGCTTTGCCCGGAGCGCGGACAGGCGCTCCGTCGGGCCTGTGCGAGGACATTGGATGAAACCCTGGTTGACCCTGGTCGGCATCGGCGAGGACGGCTACCCCGGCCTCGGCAAGGCCGCGCGCCGTGCACTGCTGGCGGCCACGCGCATCGTCGGCGCGCCACGGCAACTGGCGCTGTTGCCACCGTGCATCAATGGCGAGCGGGAAACCTGGCCCAGCCCCTTCGACCTTGAGCCGCTGCTGGCACGGCGTGGCGAGGCGGTGTGCGTGCTGGCCAGCGGCGACCCGATGTTCTACGGCGTCGGCGCCAGCCTGGCGCGCCAGGTGCCCGCCGATGAGTTGCTGGTGCTGCCGGCGCCGTCCTCGGTGTCGCTGGCGGCGGCGCGCCTGGGTTGGCCATTGCAGGAGGTTGACGTGGTCTCCTTGGTCGGTCGGCCGCTGGCCACGCTCAACGCGCGGCTGTTTCCCGGCACGCGCCTGCTAGTATTGAGCGCCGACGGTGACACCCCCACGCAGGTTGCCGAAGCCCTGTGTGCGCGCGGTTTCGGTGCCAGTCGGATGACCCTGCTGGAGCACCTCGGCGGTGCTGACGAGCGCCGTATCGATGGTTTGGCCGCGAGCTGGAATCTGCCGCGCGGCGCCGATCTCAATCTGCTGGCCGTGGAATGTCTGGCCGACGCCGGTGCGCAATTGCTGCCGCCGACCTGCGGCCTGCCGGACGAGGCCTACCGCCACGACGGCCAACTGACCAAGCGCGACGTGCGCGCGGTGACCCTGGCGCGCCTGGCGCCGCTGCCCGGCGAGCTGCTGTGGGATGTCGGCGCCGGTTGCGGCTCCATCGGCATCGAGTGGATGCGCGCGCACCCGGCCTGTCGCGCCATCGCCATCGAGGCCAACGAGGGGCGCCAGGCGCATATCCGCCACAACCGTGATGCCCTGGGCGTGCCCGCCCTGCAACTGGTCGCCGGGCATGCGCCCGAGGCGCTGGCCGGATTGCCGGCACCGGATGCGATCTTCATTGGTGGCGGTGTCACTGTGCCCGGCGTGCTGGATGATTGCTGGGCCGCGCTCAAGCCGGGCGGGCGCCTGCTGGCCAATGCCGTGACCATTCAGAGCGAGGCGGCGCTGGTGGCCTTCCGCGAACAACATGGCGGCGAGCTGCTGCGCCTGGTGGTATCGCAGGCGCAGCCGCTGGGCGGCTTCGACACTTGGCGCGCGGCCCTGCCGATCACATTGCTGGCGGTGCGCAAGCCGTGAGTGCGCGCATCCTGCTGCTCGGCGGCACCACCGAGGCGCTGCGCCTGGCGCGTCGGCTGGGGCCGGAGACGGTCTACAGCCTGGCCGGTCTGGGACGGGTGCCGGATGATCTGCCGTGTCGCGTGCGCGTCGGCGGCTTCGGTGGCGCCGAAGGCCAGGCCGCCTTTATCGCTGATGAAGGCATCGAGCTGCTGCTGGATCTGACCCACCCCTACGCCGCGCAGATCAGCCACAACGCCGCTCGCGCTGCCGAGCTGGCGGGCGTGCCCTGCTGGGCGCTGCGTCGTGCTGGCTGGCAGCCCGGCCCCGGTGACGATTGGCGCGAGGTGGACGACTGGGCTGAACTGCCCCGTGCGCTGGCGCCATTCGAGCGACCGTTTTTCACCTCCGGGCGCGAGCCGCTGACACATCTGCATGAGATTCCCCAACACCAGCACTGGACGGTGCGCTGTCTGCAGGCCGAGCCTGCACCGCCGCGCGCGGAGGTGATTGGCGCTCGCGGGCCGTTCTCGCTGGACGAGGAGCGCGCACTGTTCGCCCGTATCCGCTGCGACGTGCTGGTGAGCAAGAACAGCGGCAGCGCCTCCACCGAGCCCAAGCTGCAGGTCGCCCGCGAGCTGGGTCTGCCGGTTCTGTTGTTGCGTCGCCCCGAGTTGCCGGCGGTGACGTGCGAGTTCGACGACCTGGACGCTCTGTGGGAGGCGCTTCAGCGGCGACTGGACTGCTGCCGTCGCGGCTAAAGCCCCTCCCACGGATTTGCGTTGTGGCCCAAGGGCGGGTGCGTTGGCGTAGGGTGGATCACGCTTCATCGATCCACCGTTGTGGTGGACGTAAAAGGCGACGTCCACCCTACGGATTGCCTTCACAGCTCGGCACGCTGCTAGACTGCCGGCCCGTTCTGGAGACCGTCATGAGTCAAGCCCCCTACGCCCGCATTCTGTTCATCGGCCCCGGCCTGGGCCGTGGAGCTTCGGCTGAGCGTTTGCAGCAACGCATCGAAGCGCTGCTGGGCGAGGCGCATCTGCATGACAGCGAGCAGGACGGCTTCTGGCAGGCCATCGACCAGGCGCCGCGCCCGCTGCTGGTGGTGGATCTGGAGCCGCGCGCGGATGCCGCGCACCGCGACTGGCTACGCGAGCGCATCGCCGAACGCGGCGATGGAGCCGAGGTGTTCGTGGTCTGCACGGCGCTGGAGGACACCTGGCTCGATGGCCTCGGCGCGTTGCTCGAAAGCCGCGAGGCACATATTCCCTGCAGCGATGTGCCGCCGGTGCCGGCACATCACGCCTGGTCGCAGATCCCGCCGCACGCCCAGCGTCTGCTGCTGTGCAACGGCCCGCGCTGTACGCGCAAGGGCGCGCTGGGCCTGTGGAAAACCCTGCGTCAGCGGCTCAAGGCCGCCGGCAAGCTGGAGTGCGAGGGCGGGGTGCATATCACCCGCAGTCAGTGCCAGTTCCCCTGCGATCTGGGGCCGACCGCGAGCCTTTATCCACAGGGCGAGTGGTATGGCATCGCCGACGAAGCTGCGGTGATTCGCCTGGTCGATGAGCGTCTGGTGGCAGGCCAGGCGCTGCCGGAGTTGCGTATCGATGAGCAGGGCGGCAATTAGGAACCCGGATCACGCCTGCGGCTAATCCAGGCTACGAGCAATCGCCGCTAAAGCGCCTCCCACAATGCCCCCGCGCCTTGACTTGAGCGGGTGCGAATGGTCATATCCGCCCCGCTTCAGGTGTCTCACGCCGCCGCGCGTGAGGTGAAACGGGAAGTCGGTTGAAGTCCGACGCTGCCCCCGCAACGGTAAGCGAGCGACCGCATCGATACGCCACTGTGCGCCACGCGCATGGGAAGGTGATGCGTTCATGACCCTCGCAAGCCCGGAGACCGGCCTGGAGTCGTTTGTGTCTGGCAACCCGCGGTGGGCGGGCGTTGACTCCAGTAGGGCGCCGCCGTGCCCCTGTCTGCTGTTGCGCATTTCCATCGGATTGCCGTGCCTTTTCTCTTTGCGATGGAAGCAATATGGCGCGCCATTTCCGCTACAAGAACCTCTCTTCTGCATACCTGAACGAAGGGCGTGAGCCCGCTTCCGGCTACCTGCGAAAAACGATAATGTTATGTTATAACAATAACATTATCGCCTCAGGCATCGGCTGCGAAGCGTCAAGGTTGACCGCTTCAGACTCGCACGCACGGAGCCTGCAGCGTCCTGACGACTCTCCTACAAGATCCGGAATCTCTCACGTGCAGCACGTCCTACGCCTCTGCTCTCTGCCATTCGCGCTGCTGGTTGCCGATGTGGCCATGGCCAGCGCATCTCCAGTCGATCTGCCCGATGTCACCGTCCAGGCGCAAGCTACCGAGGAAGGTGAAAGCGATCTGCATACGCCTACCACGTCCGGCTCACGCCTGGAGCTGTCGGCGCTGCAAACCCCGGCCAGCACCAGCAGCCTGAGTGGCGCCGAGGTACGTGGGCGCAACAATCTGACGGTGCAGGATGCCGTGACCCGCACGCCGGGCATCAGCAGCATCGGCTCGCCCGGCAATGGCGGCACCGCGCTGTCGGCGCGCGGCTTCACCGGCCATGCGGCGACCATGCAGCTGTACGACGGCACCCGTCAGTACGTCGGTGCTGGCACCGTGACCTTCCCGGTGGACACCTGGTCGGTGGCGCGCATCGACGTGCTGCGCGGCCCGGCCTCGGTGCTTTACGGCGAGGGCGCCACCGGCGCGGTGATCAACGTGGTGCCGAAGAAGCCCTTCGCCGGCGAGATCCGCAACCAGCTGCGCCTCGGCTACGGCAGCGATGATCGCCGTCAGGCCGCGCTGGACAGCGGCGGTTCGCTGAGCAATGCGTTGAGCTATCGCTTCAACGTCAACCAGCAGGCCAGCAATGGCTGGGTCGACCGGGGCGATTCCGACAGCGTTGCGCTCAGCGCCGCCCTGCGCTGGGACGCCCATGACGACCTGAGTTTCACCCTGTCCCACGATCATGGCGACCAGAGCCCCGAGCGCTATCTCGGTACACCGCTGGTGGCTGGCAAGTACCGCGAGAGCCTGCGCGAGCGCAACTACAACGTCGCCAATGCCGACATTCGCTACAACGACCAGATCACCCGTCTGGTGACCGACTGGCGCGTCAACGACGTGCTCAGCGCCAGCAACCAGCTCTACTACATCAAGACCCAGCGCTACTGGCGCAATGCCGAGGCCTATCGCTGGCAGCCGGGTGATACGGTCGAGCGCAGCGAGTTCTACCGGATCAAGCACACCCAGGAACAGGTCGGCGACCGCCAGACCTTCACCCTGGATCAGGCCCTGTTCGGCCTCGACAGCCGCACGGTGGTGGGTGTGGATTACAACCGCATCCACTTCGCCCGTCAGCACGACTTCGCCAGCAGCTTCAGCGACAGCGTGCCGCTGGCCGGCTCCGGTGGCGGTCAGTACCAGAGCACCGACCCGCTCGGCTACGGCCCGCGCGAGCGCAACCTGGCGCGACAGTTCTCGCTGTTCGCCGAGAACCGCACGCAGCTGACCGAGCGCTTGTCGCTGGTCACTGGCGTGCGCCGTGATCAGGTGCATCTGCAGCGCGACAACCTGATCGATGGCAGCAGCGTCGACCGTAGCCTGAACGGTGACAACTGGCGCGCCGGCCTGGTCTTCGCCCTGACCCCGGATCTGTCGCTGTACGGCCAGTACGCCACCAGCACCGAGGGCGTGAGCAACCTGCTGACCCTCAACCCGACTCAGCAGCAGTTCGACCTCAGCGAAGCCAGGCAGAGCGAAATCGGCCTCAAACAGATGTTCTGGAATGGCCAGGGGGAGTGGACGCTGGCGGCCTACCACATCGTCAAGAAAAAGCTGCTCAGCCGCGAAACCCCGACCTCGCCCACCGAGCAGATCGGCCAGCAGTCGTCCGATGGTCTGGAAGCTACCCTGGAGTTGACGTTGGGGCAGGGCTGGCAGGTATCGGCCAATGCCGCGTTCGTGCGCGCCGAGTACGACGACTTCGTCGAAGGCGGCGGCGACCGCAGCGGCAATCGCCCGACCAACGTGCCCAAGCGCACCGCCAACCTGTGGCTGAACAAGGATCTTGGCAGCGGCGTGGACGCTGGTATCGGCGCGCGTTATGTCGATGCGCGTTATGCCGATACGGCCAACACCGCCAAGGTGCCTGGCTACACCGTGGTCGACGCCAACATCGCCTGGCAGGCATTGCCGGACGTGCGCCTGGGCCTGGAGCTGAACAACCTGTTCGACCGCCAGTACGCCACCAGCGCCAGCAGCGACGGCGAGCAGTGGTACCTGGGGGCGCCGCGCTCGTTCTTCGTCACGGCGGACTACAGCTTTTGAAGCATCCCTCGACCCGCTCATGCGCCGCCTGTGCGTGGCAGGGACCCGCAAGTGGAGTTTTCCCGTGTCAGTGAGTATCCGATTGGGCTGGCCCTCCAGCCTGCTCGTGCCAGCACCGAGCCGCCGCACGGCAGCGCCTGGGCCGCGCCTGCACATCCGCGATCTGGCCTGGTCGCCGGACGGGCAACGCACCCTGCTCGATGCCATCGACCTGGAGATTGGCGACGGCGAACTGCTCGGGCTGATTGGCCCCAATGGCAGCGGCAAGACCAGCCTGCTGCGCTGCGCCTACCGCTTCCAGCGGCCGAGCGCCGGTTGCGTCGAACTGGACGGTGAGGCGCTGTGGCAGCGTCCGCCGCGCTGGAGCGCGCAGCGCGTGGCGGTGCTGCTGCAGGAGTTCCCGCAGGACTTCGGCCTGCGCGTGCATGAGGTGGCGGCCATGGGCCGCACGCCGCACAAGGGTCTGTTCGACGGCGACGATGCCGACGACCAGCGCCTGGTCAGCGAGGCACTGGCGCGGGTGGGTCTGAGCACGCTGGCGCAGCAACCTTTCGCGAGCCTCTCCGGTGGCGAGAAGCAGCGCGTATTGCTGGCCCGCGCCCTGGTGCAAGAGCCGCAAGTGCTGATTCTCGACGAACCGACCAACCACCTCGACCCGCGTTACCAACTCGAACTGCTCGGCCAGATCAGGGCACTGGGCCTGGCGACCCTGGCCAGCTTTCATGACCTCAACCTGGCGGCGGCCTTCTGCGACCGTCTCTGCGTGCTGGATCAGGGGCGCCTGGTGGCCATCGGCACGCCCGCCGAGGTGCTCACCGCCGAGCTGTTGCAGCAGGTGTTCGGCGTGCGGGCGTTGGTCGATACCCATCCACTGGCGGGTCATCCGCGTATTACCTGGATTGTTTGATGAATCTATTCAAGTCGCGGCTAAAGCCCCTCCCACAAGGAAAGTGGCATCGGCGCGTGGGAGTGGTCGGGCGGCGTTCCGCTTCCGCCACAACCCTGATTATCCTCGCCCTGATGACATCTCCCACCGCCTGGGCCGTAACCGTCACCAGCTGCGATCGTCAGGTGAGCGTCGCCCAGCCGCCACAGCGGGCGGTCAGCCATGACGTCAACATGACCGCCATGCTTCTGGCCCTGGGCCTCAAGGAGCGCATGGCCGGCTACACCGGCATCAGCGGCTGGAAGACCCTCGATCCGAGTATGCGCGCGCAGCTCGATGGCCTGCCCGAACTGGCCGCGCGCTATCCCTCGCTGGAGAACCTGCTGGATGCCGGCACCGACTTCGTGTTCGCCGGCTGGAACTACGGCATGCGCATCGGTGGCGAGGTTACCCCGGCCAGCCTGGCGCGCTTCGGCATCCCGGTATACGAGCTGAGCGAGTCCTGCGCCCACGTCATGCCCGGCCGCGTCGCCAGTCTCGACGATGTCTACAACGATCTGCGCAACCTGGGCCGCGTCTTCGCCGTCGAGGATCGCGCCGAGACGCTGGTGCAGGGCATGCAGGAACGGGTCGCCGATGTGCAGGCGCGCCTTGGCGAACGCCCGACGCGGCCGCGCATATTCGTCTACGACAGTGGCGAGGATGTGCCCTTCAGCGCCGGGCGCCAGGGCATGCCGCAGCCGCTGATCGAAGCGGCTGGCGGGCGCAACGTGATGGACGGCGTGGCCGGTAGCTGGATCAAGGTCGGTTGGGAGTCGGTGGTCGAAGAGGATCCTGAACTGATTCTGATCGTCGACTACGGCGAGCGCACGGCCGCGCAGAAGCGCGATTTTCTCCTGCAGCACCCGGCGCTGCAGGGCGTGACGGCGATCCGCGAGCAGCGCTTCGTGGTGCTGCCGTATCTGGCCGTCACGCCAAGCCTGGACAACGCCACCGCCGTCGAAATCCTGGCCGCCGCGCTGCATCCCAAGGCCTTCGCGCCGTGACGCGTTTTCGCCTGTTGCTGCTAGGCCTGGCCGCATTGCTGGCGCTGTCCTGTGCGGTTTCGCTGGCCTTTGGCGCAGCGCAGGTGCCGCTCGAGCGTGTGTGGGCGATCCTCGGTCAGCATCTGTTCGGCATCGTGCCCGAGGCGCCGGTGAGCGCCGGCCAGGACAGCATCGTCTGGCACCTGCGCGCGCCACGGGTGCTGCTCGGCGCGTTGGTGGGTGCCGGCCTGGCACTGGTCGGCACGGCGCTGCAGGCGGTGACGCGCAATCCGCTGGCCGACCCGCACCTGCTCGGTGTCAGTTCCGGCGCGGCGTTCGGTGCGGTCATCGTGGTGCTCTACCTGGGCGAATTCGCCGGGCTGCTCAGTCTGCCGCTGGCGGCCTTCGTTGGTGCGCTGGCGAGCATGCTGCTGGTGCTGGCCATCGCCAGTCGCAGCGGGCAGTTGCAGAGCGACCGCCTGCTGTTGGCCGGGGTGGCGGTGTCCTTCGTGATGATGGCGGCAAGCAACCTGCTGCTGTACCTGGGCAACCCCCATGCGGCCAGTTCGGTACTGTTCTGGATGCTCGGCGGCCTGGGCCTGGCGCGCTGGGAACTGCTCTGGCTGCCGGCGCTGTGCCTGCTGCTGGCGCTGGTCGTGCTGCTCGGCCTGGGCCGCGCGCTGAACGCGCTGATGGCCGGCGAGCAGAGTGCGGTGAGCCTGGGCCTGGAGCCACGCCGGGTACGTCTGCTGGTGTTCGTGGTGGCCTCGCTGCTCACCGGCGTGCTGGTGTCGCTGTCCGGCGCCATCGGTTTTGTCGGCTTGATGCTGCCGCATGTGGCGCGCTTTCTGGTCGGCGCCGAGCACCGCCGCGTGTTGCCGGTGGCGGCGCTGCTCGGTGCGCTGTTCCTGGTCTGGGTCGACGTCGCGGCGCGCACCTGGCTGGCGCCGCAGGACCTGCCCATCGGCATCGTCACCGCCGCCATCGGTGGAGCGTTCTTCGTGGCGTTGCTGAGGCGCCGCTAGTCGCCAGGATCGAACTGCTGCAAGGGTGGAACGGTCATCTGAACTAGTCTCCGTAAGACACACTCCTGGCCAGGAGGGATGACCATGCTTGCGCAATTGACCGCCGCGTTTCGTGATCTGCAATTACCGCTGCGGGTGAAATTGTGGGACGGCAAGCAGATCGATCTGGGGCCCACACCCAGGGTGACGCTGGTGGTCAAGGACCCCAGCCTGGTCACGCAGCTGGCGCATCCCAGCCTGGATGCCCTGGGCGCCGCCTATGTCGAAGGACGGGTGGATCTGGAGGGTCCCATCGAAGAAGTCATCGAGGTTGGCGACGCGTTGAGCACCGCGCTGCTCGGTGATGCATCTACGCCAGCGGAGCAATACGCCGCCCACGACAAGCGCAGCGACGCCGCCGCCATCAGCTACCACTACGACCTGTCCAACGAGTTCTACCGCCTGTGGCTGGATCGCGACATGGTCTATTCCTGCGCCTACTTCGAAACCGGCGAGGAAGATCTGAACCAGGCCCAGCAGGCCAAGCTGCGCCACCTGTGCCGCAAGCTGCGCCTGCAGCCGGGTGAAAAGCTGCTCGACGTTGGTTGCGGTTGGGGCGGCCTGGCGCGATTCGCCGCGCGCGAATGCGGCGCAGAGGTGTATGGCATCACCCTCAGCCAGGCGCAGTTGGAACTGGGCCTGCAGCGCGTGGCCGAAGAGGGCCTGCAAGGACGCGTGACCCTGGAGCTGCGGGACTACCGCGACCTGCCGCAGGACGGTCGCTTCGACAAGGTCGTCAGCGTCGGCATGTTCGAGCACGTCGGCCACGCCAATCTGCCGTTGTATTGCCAGCACTTGTTCGCTGCGGTCAAGGCTGGTGGTTTGGTGATGAACCACGGCATCACCTCGCGTTTCACTGACGGCCGCCCGGTTGGTCGAGGTGCGGGCGAGTTCATCGACCGCTACGTATTCCCGCAGGGCGAGTTGCCGCACCTGGCGACCATCGCCAGGGCAATCAGCGAGGCGGGGTTGGAGATCGTCGATGTCGAAAGCCTGCGCCTGCACTACGCGCGCACGCTGCAGCTATGGAGCCAGGGGCTGGAGCGGCAACTGCAGAAAGCCGCGCAGTGGGTGCCGGAAAAGTCCCTGCGCATCTGGCGCCTGTACCTGGCCGGCTGCGCTTATGGCTTTCAGCATGGCTGGATGAACCTGCACCAGATCCTCGCGGTGAAACCGCGCGACGACGGTGGCCATGATCTGCCGTGGACGCGCGCTGACCTCTACTCCTGATGGGTTAACATGCGCCTCGAGCCGATCCCGCGAGCCGCCCATGCCCTTGCCGCAACAGCATCGTTACCGCGTACTGTTCACCGTTCTGGCGATTCTCGCCGGCTTGCTGGTGAGCCTCTGGCTCGGCGGCCGCTATGCCGAGCAGCGTGCCTGGGATGAGCGCAGCGTCGAGGCGCGCGGGCAGCTGCAACTCTACGCCCAGTCCATTCGCACCCTGGTCGAGCGCTTCAGCTCGGTGCCTGAAGTGCTGGCGCTGGATAGCGATATCCGCAGCCTGTTGCGTGCGCCGCATGATCGCCAGCTGCGCCTGGCGTTGAACCAGCGTCTGGAACGGCTCAACGCGGCTGCCGGTTCCACCGTGCTGTACCTGCTCGATGCCCACGGCGAAACCCTGGTAGCCAGCAACTGGCGCGACTGGAGCAGCTTCGTCGGCAACAACTACGCCTTCCGCCCGTATTTCCAGAATGCCCTGCGTGATGATGGCGCACGCTACTTCGCGGTGGGCGTGACCACCGGCATTCCCGGCTATTTCCTCTCTCACGTGGTGCGCGATGACAAGGGCGAGCTGCTCGGCGTGCTGGTGGTCAAGCTGGAACTCGAGGAACTGCAGCGCGAATGGGTCGGCCAGCCCGGCGTGCTGCTGGTCGCCGACAGTTATCAGGTGGTGATCCTCAGCAACAAGCCGATCTGGCGCTTCCGTGCGCTGCAGCCGCTTGACGAACAGGCGCGTGCCGAACTGGTGGAGGTGCGCCGCTATGCCGAGCAGGCGCTGCAGCCGCTGGCGCACCAGGTGCATCGGCATATCGACGACGATGCCGACTGGGCGCGTGTCGATGGTCCCGACGGTAATCGTGACTATCTCTGGCAGCGTCTGCCCATGCCTGAAGAGGGCTGGACCCTGCATCTGCTCAGCGAGCCGATTGGCCTGGCCGACAGCATGCGCAGCTACCGCCTGGCTGCCGCCGGGGTCTGGATGACCTTCGCCTTCCTGTTGCTGTTCCTCTTCCAGCGGCGCAAGAACCAGCGTTTGCAGGCCGGTATCCGTGAGCGCCTGGAGCGCGAGGTGGCGCTGCGTACCGCCGAGCTGCGCGAAGCCCAGGACGGCCTGGTGCATGCCGCCAAGATGGCGGCCCTGGGGCAGATGTCGGCGGCCCTGGCGCACGAAATCAATCAGCCGCTGACCGCCTTGCAGATGCAGCTCGGCAGCCTGCGCCTGCTGCTCGACAGTGGTCGGCCGGAAGCGGTGCGCGACGGTCTGCAGCGTATCGATGGCCTGCTGCAGCGCATGGCCGCGCTGACCGGCCACCTCAAGACCTTCGCCCGCAAGACCCCGGCTGGCCTCAGCGAGCGCCTGTGCCTGGGCGATGTGCTGGAGCAGGCCCTGCAGTTACTGGCGCCGCGCATGCGCAGCGAGCAGGTGGAGCTGCGCACGCAGATCGACGACGAGGCCGAGGTGCTCGGCGATGCCATCCGTATCGAGCAGGTGATCCTCAATCTGCTGCACAACGCCCTCGATGCCATGGCCGAGAGCGAGAAGCGCATCCTCCTGGTACGCATCGCCTGCGAAGATGATGGCTGCCTGCTCAGCGTCGAGGACAGTGGCGGTGGCATCGCCGAAGAAACCCTTGGCCGCGTGTTCGAACCCTTCTTCACCACCAAACCGGTGGGGCAAGGACTGGGGCTGGGGCTGGCGGTGTCCTACGGCATCGTGCGCGATCTCGGTGGCACGCTGGAGGCGCATAACGGTGAGTTGGGTGCAGTGTTTACCCTGAGGCTGCCGGCCGCGCCCTAGGAGGGATACCCTTCGCGATGGGGTGTGGCTGCTGCACACGGTGTTCAGTGGGGGCATGGTAAAAACCGTGCGGCCGGGCAGAATCATATGATCTGTGTCGGGTGCGCCGTGTGCACCGCTTTTACTGAGAGCGTGTTTTCGCCGACAGCAGGCCCCCGTCGCGGCTAAAGCCCCTCCCACGGTGTGATGCAATCTGCGGCCGCAGTCTCATCGCCAGTGGTTGCCCCGGATTTCATCCGGGCTACACTGCCCGCCGTTCTCAAGAGGAGGTGCCATGAGCGTTCAGGTCATAGTGGTCGACGACGAAGCGGCGATTCGCGAGGCGGTGCAGCAGTGGCTGGAGCTGTCCGGTTTCACCGTGCGCACCTGCGCCAGCGCAGCCGAAGCCTTGGCCCTGGTCGACCGCGACTTCCCTGGCATCGTCGTCAGCGATGTGCGTATGCCCGGCAGTGACGGACTGCAACTGCTCGACAAGTTGCTGGAGGTTGACAGCGACCTGCCGGTGATCCTGGTCACCGGCCACGGCGACGTGCCCATGGCGGTGCAGGCGCTGCGCCAGGGCGCCTATGACTTCATCGAGAAACCCTTTACACCCGAACGTCTGCTCGACAGCGTGCGTCGTGCGCTGGACAAGCGCCGCCTGGTCTGCGAGAACCGCCAACTGCGTCGGCAGGTGGCCGACAAGGGCCGTATCGAGAGCCAACTGATCGGCCTTTCACGGCCGATGGAGAACCTGCGCCGGCAGATCCTGGAACTGGCCGGCACCTCGGTCAACGTGCTGATCCGCGGCGAGACCGGCAGCGGCAAGGAGCGGGTGGCGCGCAGCCTGCACGACTTCAGCCCGCGTGCCAGCAAGGCCTTCGCCGCGCTGAACTGTGCGGCGATTCCCGAGACCATCTTCGAGAGCGAGCTGTTCGGCCACGAGAGCGGCGCCTTCACCGGCGCCCAGGCGCGGCGCATCGGCCGCATCGAACACGCCGATGGCGGCACCCTGTTCCTCGACGAGGTGGAAAGCCTGCCGCTGGCGCAACAGGTCAAGTTGCTGCGCGTGCTGCAGGAAAAGACCCTGGAACGCCTGGGCTCGAACAAGAGCATCCAGGTCGATCTGCGGGTGATCAGCGCGGCCAAGCCGGATTTGCTCGATGAGGTGAGGGCCGGGCGTTTCCGCGAGGATCTGGTGTACCGCCTCAACGTCGCCACCCTGCACATTCCGCCGCTGCGCGAGCGCCGCGAGGACATTCCCCTGCTGTTCGAACATTTCGCCCATGAGGCCGCGCAACGTCATGGTCGCGAAGCACCGCCACTGGCGCCGAGCGAGCTGGCGCGCCTGCTCGGCCATGACTGGCCGGGCAACGTCCGTGAGCTGATCAACGCCGCCGAGCGGCATGCCCTGGGGCTGTCCAGCCCGCCGCCGGCCGAGCGCTTCGCCGGTCAGGCGCTGGCGCAGCAGATGGAGGCCTTCGAGGCGCAGTGCCTGCACAACGCCCTGCTGCAATGTCAGGGCAACATCACTGCGGTAATGGAAATGCTGCAGCTGCCGCGCCGCACCCTCAACGAGAAGATGCAGCGCCATGGGCTGGCGCGTGGCGAATACCTGCCAGGCGGCGAAGAGTAGGGTGTCGCGGGCTCGCCTAGGTCGTGCGCAGCAAATTTCGGGCTGCGATACTCTCGGTGCGCATGGCGCACCCTACGGGCCGGCAACCCTGATCGCCTTGACCTGTGGGAGCCCCGCCTCGGGGCGAAGCTTTTGGGTATGAGCTTGGTATGGCGCGATGGCCGCCATTCGCCGCGGTGCGCGGCTCCTACTGGGAGTGTGATGCGATAAGCGGATTTTTGCCGACCCTGTCACAGATGTAGGCGATTTCCCGCTCAATGGCCCATTGGTCTTTAGATGTAACCCCTCTAAATCAGGCTTTTCAGGCGCTGGCACGGCATCTGCTATGGCAGTTCCAGCCGCGCTGCATCTTGCCGACGTGGCGACCATAACAACGACAAGAGGTCAGCCCATGAACTGCCATGCCCCCCGCGCCATGCCGCACTCGTTGCCGTGCATGGGCCGTCTCTCCACCGCGCCTGCCGCGGCTCTTGTCCTGCGCTGCACCCTGCGCTGCTGATCGCGCAATGTCGACGCTGCCTGTGCGGCGTCGTCTAGAGTGAAACTCTGCATATAGCCAATAACAACGACGGAGATACTTCCATGCGACTGACCAAGAAAATCAGCCTGTTCGCCGCTGCCGCGGCCATTACTGCCAGCACCGCAGTGCTCGCTGCCCCGACCTTCATCAACGTGCTCACCGGCGGTACCAGCGGTGTGTACTACCCGATCGGCGTAGCCCTTTCGCAGCTCTACAGCAACGGCATCGAGGGTTCCAAGACCTCGGTGCAGGCGACCAAGGCCTCGGTGGAAAACCTCAACCTGCTCGAAGCCGGTCGTGGTGAGCTGGCCTTCGCCCTCGGTGACTCGGTCGCCGATGCCTGGAACGGCGTGGAAGACGCTGGCTTCAAGGCGCCGTTGAAGAAGATCCGCGCCATCGCCGGCACCTACCCGAACTACATCCAGATCGTTGCCAACGCTGAATCCGGCATCAAGACCCTGGAAGATCTCAAGGGCAAGCGCATCTCCGTAGGCGCGCCGAAGTCCGGCACCGAGCTCAATGCTCGCGCCATCTTCGAAGCCGCTGGCCTGACCTACAAGGACATGGGCAAGGTCGAGTTCCTGCCGTATGCCGAGTCGGTCGAGCTGATCAAGAACCGTCAGTTGGACGCCACCCTGCAGTCCTCCGGTCTGGGCATGGCCGCCATTCGTGACCTGGCCTCGACCATGAAGATCAGCTTCGTCGCCATCCCGGCCGAAGTGACCGCTAAGATCGACAACGCCGCCTACGAGGCCGCCACCATCCCGGCTGGCACCTACGACGGTCAGGACGCCGACGTACCCACCGTGGCCATCACCAACATTCTGGTCACCCACGAAGGCGTGTCCGACGAAGTGGCCTACCAGATGACCAAACTGATGTTCGACAACCTCGGCCGCCTGGGCACCGCTCACTCCGCGGCTCAGGACATCAAGCTGGAAACCGCTACCCAGAACCTGCCGATCCCGCTGCACCCGGGTGCCGAGCGCTTCTACAAGGAAGCCGGCGCGCTGTAATGACGGCTCGGACCGTGGCGCCTGCGCCGCGGTCCGGTCTTCACAGAATCGCGAATAAAACCGGCGTTCATGGACGGTGGGTTTTGTTGGCGACTCTGTCACCGCAATCGAAGTAGTCATGAGGTTTGCACTCCATGAGTGAGCAGAATCAGGGTATGGGCGCCAGCCCGTCCGACTGGCCGAAGGCGCTGTTCGCCGTCGCGCTGCTGTTTTCCATCTTTCAGATCGTCACCGCGGCCTTCCACCCGGTATCCACTCAGGTGCTGCGTGCGGTGCACGTCGGCTTCCTGTTGCTGGTGGTGTTCATCAGCATTCCGGCTTTCGGCGCCAAGCGCCCCTGGCAGCCGCTGGCTTGGCTGCTCGGCCTGGCCGGCATGGCCACGGCGATCTACCAGTGGTATTTCGAGGCGGACCTGATCCAGCGTTCCGGTGACATGACCACCAGCGACATGATCATCGGCATCACCCTCATCGTGCTGGTATTCGAAGCGGCGCGCCGGGTCATGGGCATCGCCCTGCCGATCATCTGCGCGCTGTTTCTTGCCTATGGCATGCTCGGCCAGTACCTGCCGGGCGACCTGATGCACCGCGGCTACGGCTTCGACCAGATCGTCAACCAGCTGGCCTTCGGTACCGAGGGCCTCTACGGCACGCCGACCTACGTCTCGGCCACCTACATCTTCCTGTTCATCCTGTTTGGCGCCTTCCTCGAGCAGGCCGGGATGATCAGGCTGTTCACCGATTTCGCCATGGGCCTGTTCGGTCACAAGGTCGGCGGCCCGGCCAAGGTGTCGGTGGTGTCTTCGGCGCTGATGGGCACCATCACCGGTTCCGGTGTGGCCAACGTGGTCACCACCGGGCAGTTCACCATCCCGCTGATGAAGCGCTTCGGCTATCGCCCGGCTTTCGCTGGCGGCGTCGAGGCGACCTCGTCGATGGGCAGCCAGATCATGCCGCCGATCATGGGCGCCGTGGCCTTCATCATGGCCGAGACGATCAACGTGCCGTTCTTCGAAGTGGCCAAGGCCGCGCTGATCCCGGCGCTGCTGTACTTCGGTTCGGTGTTCTGGATGGTCCACCTGGAGGCCAAGCGTGCCAACCTGCGCGGCCTGCCCAAGGAAGAATGCCCGAACCCGTGGAAGGCCGTGCGTGAGCGCTGGTTCCTGCTGATCCCGCTGTTCATCCTCATCTACCTGCTGTTCTCCGGTCGTACCCCGCTGTTCTCCGGCACCGTTGGCCTGGCCCTGACCGCCATGGTCATCCTCGGCTCGGCGATCATCCTGCGGGTCTCGTCCAAAGTCATGCGCTTCGCCTTCTGGATCGCCCTGGGCGTGCTCTGCGCCGGCTTCTTCCAGCTCGGCATCGGCGTGGTGTTCGGGGTCATCGCTTTGCTGGTGGCGGCCTGCTGGTTCATCAAGGGCGGCCGCGACACCCTGACCCTGTGCCTGCACGCGCTGGTCGAAGGTGCGCGTCACGCCGTACCGGTCGGCATCGCTTGCGCCCTGGTCGGCGTGATCATCGGTGTGGTGTCGCTGACCGGGGTGGCGTCCACCTTCGCCGGCTACATCCTCGCCATCGGCCAGGACAACCTGTTCCTCTCGCTGGTGCTGACCATGCTCACCTGCCTGGTGCTGGGCATGGGCATTCCGACCATCCCCAACTACATCATCACCAGTTCGATTGCCGCGCCGGCGTTGCTGGAGTTGGGCGTGCCGTTGATCGTCTCGCACATGTTCGTCTTCTACTTCGGCATCATGGCCGACCTCACGCCGCCGGTGGCGCTGGCCTGCTTCGCCGCCGCGCCGATCGCCAAGGAGCGTGGCCTGAAGATCAGCCTGTGGGCGATCCGCATCGCCATCGCCGGTTTCGTCGTGCCTTTCATGGCGGTGTACGCGCCGGCACTGATGCTGCAAGGCGACAGCCTGCTGGCGACCTTCTACGTGTTGTTCAAGGCGGCGCTGGCCATCGGTATCTGGGGTGTGGTGTTCACCGGCTTCCTGCAGGCCAAACTGACCTGGTGGGAGCGTGTGCTGGGCCTGGCCGCTGGTGCCAGCCTGATTCTGGCCACGCCGATCAGCGATGAAGTCGGCTTTGCCCTCAGTGCCATCTTCATTGGTCAGCACTTGTGGCGCGCCCGTCGCGCGCAGGCGGCCACGGCGTGATCGGTCTGTGCCTGGGGTTGGCCGGCGCGGTATGGGCAGAGCTGCCCACGCCGTCCTTCACCCTGGCCTGGACCCACACCATCGAGAAGGTTCGCTGGGAAGAGGATTACCGCGTCACCGCCGAGGGTCTGGTTCTCGGCGAGGCGCGGGTCAAGGGTTCCGGCGCCGGAATGGAAATTCCCGACGGCGCCGAACTGCGCAATGGCAGCTGGCACTACCAGCGTCAGCTACCGCCTTTGCAACCCCTGCGAGTCGGGCGTACGCCCGAAGCCGGGGATTACCAACTGTGTTTCAACCAGCGTTGTCGCCCGATGAGCGACTGGCTCGGCCCGCCACAAGCGAGCCAGCCGGCGTTGGAACTCTGGAGTTGTGAGCTGAGCTCCCCCGCGCCTGACGCGGGTTAGGTTCGCCAGAGCGGACCCAGGCTCCCGGCGCCACAAGTGCCGGCGGAAAAGAAGAGAACCCCCATGTGGTGAGAGCCTGTGGGGGTTTTGTTCGTCTGCGGCCTGCTACTCACGATATGGGGAGGCCGCGTAACCTACTAGACGATGGCGCGCTATAGCGTGCAGCTCAATGATTCGATAGATCACTTGGTGGCTTCCCCTCACTCGTCCATTTTTGTTTGAGGCTAAACGCTACTCATGGATAATATTAATTAAAAATTGACAAATACCAATAAACTATTCGGCTGAGGTTTTATGAGAGTTTTCTATTGTTTAGTGGCTGCTTTTTGTTCTATGGCAAATGCTTCCGAGGGTTCGATAGATGTTGTGAGGGAGAATTATGTACATTCTCTTCTTCATGCAGCAGGAATGCATGGAGAAGTTATGAAAAACTTCAAGGAGGATCCGCAAGGAGCACCTGTTTATCTATATAAATTAGGGTTGTCACAAATTTTAATGGCTTGGGAGAAAAGCGGTGAGGATCCAGCAAGAAAGGTCCAAATAGAGCAGGAAGGTTGCTCAATGATTAGGCGAGCAGCTGAAGAAGGTCTGATCGTCGCCGGCGTTGCTCAGCTGTCCCTCTGTTATAGCGCACTCGAAGAGGAGTTGACTGCAGAGAAGCGCGATGCTGCTAAAGCATTGCTTTTAAAGAGCATAAAAGAAGGAGACAAATGGCAAGCATATTACCCGATGACGGTTCATGCCTTTCAGGTAAGATGTTATGTAGTTGATATGGATCAGAGAATAGATACTCAAACATATGAGCAAGCATTGGCAGACGCTTATGAGTTGGCTTACCAGTTCGCAACCGATGAAGAGCAGTCCAGGATTTATTTAGAAAAGGCTATTGGAATGAACTGTAAGGTTCTGCAGCAATTGCAAAAAAGGGATGGCTAGAAGCTTGAAGTGGACCTGCTACCCTTGGCAAACCACCTGCCCAGGAGACCTGCCATGCGCCTCATCTTTCGCTTCGCCCTCCCGCTCGCTCTCTGTCTGTCCCCCGTCATGGCCAGCGCCCTGGATATCCAGCCCGGCGTCTGGGAAGTCAGCTCGCACAACATGCAGGTGGGCGGCCAGGCCATGCCCGGCATGGAGGAAATGCTGGCGCAGATGCAGAATCTGCCGCCCGAACAGCGCCAGATGATGGAGAACATGATGGCCGAGCAGGGCATCAAGCTCGGTGCCGGTGGCGTGCAGATGTGCCTCACAGCCGAGCAGATCAAGGCTCAGGAAATCCCCCTGCACGACCCTGACTCCGGTTGCAGCAATGAGATGCTCGAACGCAGCGCGACGCTGTGGAAATTCCGCTTCAACTGCCCGGATGCTCAGGGTGAAGGGGAGACGCGTTTCGTCAGCGACAAGGAATTCACCACCCAGGTCAAAGGCACCTACAACGGCCAGCCGAGCAGCATGGAAAGCCGCGCCCGTTGGGTGGGGGCGGACTGTGGTGCCCTTAAGAGAGATTGATATACATCCGAATATGCAAAGCATTCGTATTGACTGAGGCGTCCTCCTATTGCGAGAATTCTGTCGCTAATTATTAGCATTTGCGATTCGCAGATGCCTGCCAGTGAGGCACTCAGCTGCAAAGGGATTGTCAGCGGCGATCGACAGCGCATCAGGAGATACTCCCTTGTTCAGCAGAAAAACCCACCTGGCCGTGGCGATTGCGGCTGCCTGCAGTTTCAATCAAGCCCTGGCCGCCGAGCAGGAGCAGCTCGAACTCGATGCCCAGACCGTGGTCGGCAGCAGTACGGCAGCCGAGGTCGACAGTTACAAATCCACTCCCAGCAGCGCTGCTACCAAGCTCGATCTCACCCCGCGGCAGACGCCGCAGGCGATTTCCACCCTCAGTGGCGCCCAGCTGCGCGACTTCAAGCTCACCAGCGTCAATGACGCGCTCAAGGCTGTGCCGGGCGTGCAGGTGCAGGAAGTCGAAACCGACCGCACCTACTACACCGCACGCGGCTTCGATATCACCAACTTCCAGTACGACGGCATCTCCGTGCCCTTCGTCTACGGCAACGTCGAGGGCGATCTGGATACCGCCATGTACGAGCGAGTGGAAGTCGTACGCGGTGCCAACGGCCTGATTTCCGGCACTGGCAACCCGTCGGCAACGGTCAACTTCGTGCGCAAACGCCCGACCGCCGTGCCGCAGGCGCGCGTCGACCTGACCGCCGGCTCCTGGGACAAGCGACGTATCGATACCGATGTATCCGGTGCGCTCAACGATGCCGGTACCGTGCGCGGGCGCGTGGTGTACGCCAACGAAAACAAGAACTCCTACCTCGACCGCTACTCGCGTGAGAAGAACGTGTTCCATGGCGTTCTGGAGTTGGACCTGGACGACAGCACCGTCTTCACCCTAGGCCACACCCTGCAGACCAGCGACGCCAACTCGCCGATGTGGGGCGCTTTGCCGCTGGTCTATCAGGACGGCGGCAAGACCAACTATTCGCGCTCTACCAGCACCTCCACCGATTGGGCTTACTGGGACAACAAGGAAAATCGCACCTTCGCCGAGCTGGCGCACACCTTCGACAACGGCTGGCAGGCCAAGACCGTGGTCACCCATGTGGAGAAGAAAAGCGACGGCTCGATGTTCTACGTCTACGGCACGCCAAACCGCGAAACCGGCGCCGGCCTGTACTCCTACCCGTCCGAGTACAGCGAGAAGAACAAGCAGCTGATCGTCGACGTGCAGGCCAGCGGCCCGTTCAGTCTGGCCGGTCGGCAGCATGAAGCGACCCTGGGCGGTAGCTGGTCGCGCTCCGAGCTGGAGGACTTGTCCTGGTACGATTTGAGCACCGGCACCATGCTGCCGCCACTGGAGCAGTGGAGCGGCAACTACCCGAAACCACGCAATGACAATGGCAGCGCCGGCAGTGATTTCACCGACCGCATGAAGAGCCTATATGGTGCCGCACGCTGGAGCCTGACCGATGATTTGAGCCTGATCACCGGCGCTCGCGTGGTCGATGTGAAGAGCGACGGCACCAACTACGGTCTGGCCAAATCCTCGAAGAACAGCGGCAAGGTGGTGCCCTATGCCGGCGTGGTCTACGACCTCAACGAGCAGTTCTCGGTCTATGCCAGCTATACCGAGATCTTCGATCCGCAGACCAAAACCAATGCTGGCGGCTCGCGTCTGGCCCCGGTCGAGGGTGTGAACTACGAGGCCGGGATCAAGGGCGAGCTGTTCGACGACAAGGTCAATGTGGCGCTCTCGGTGTTCCGTACCGAGCAGGACAACTTCGCCGAGCAGGCTGGCATGAGAGGTTCGGTGGCTTACTACCGCGCCATCGAAGGCCTGACCAGTGAAGGCTACGAGCTGGAGTTCTCCGGTGAACCGCTGGAAGGCCTGCAGCTCAGCGCTGGCTACACCTTCGTCGACATCACCAACGCCGACGGCGGGCATGCCGTGACCTACTCGCCCAAGCACATGATCAAGACAGCCGCTACCTACCGGATTCCGGGGATGGAGAAGCTGAAGGTCGGTGCCGCCGTGCGTTGGCAGGACGATATCAAGATCGCTGTGCCGCTGACGGCAGATGATGGCCGCACTTCCATCGGCAGCGCTGACGCCAAGCAGAAGGCCTACGCCGTGGTCGACCTGATGGCCAGCTACGACATCGACCCGAACTGGAGCGTGTCGGCCAACCTCAACAACCTCACCGATGAGAAGTACCTGAGCAGCCTGTACTGGTCTCAGGCCTATTACGGTGCTCCGCGTAACGTCAGCGCCACCCTGACCTGGAAATACTGACAGCCAGGGCCGCCCACATGGGCGGCCCCGACGAGAGAATTCGATGCGCCCGATTCTGGTACTGCTGCACCGCTGGTGCGGCCTGTTCATCGCTCTGTTCCTGTTCACCGCCGGCTTGACCGGCGCTGTCATTTCCTGGGATCACGAACTGGACGAATGGCTCAACCCACACCTGTTCGATGCGCAAACCGAAGGAGCGGTGCAGGATCCGCTGCACCTGGTAGATGCGCTGGAGGCACGCGACCCTCGTCTGCAGGTGAGCTTCATGCCCCTGGCCCTGGAGCCCGGCCATGCGTTAGGTATCTTCGTCGACCCGCGTATCGACTCGGCTACCGGCAAGGCCTTCGAGCTCGGCTTCAACCAGCTCGGTCTCGACCCGGTAACGGGTGACATCCAGGGCCAGCGCGAATGGGGTGCGATCTCCCTGAGCCGGGAAAACCTGCTGCCGTTTCTCTACAAGCTGCACTACAGCCTGCACATCCCGGATGGCTTCGGTTTCGAACTGGGCGTGCTGTTCTTCGGCATAATCGCCATCGTCTGGTGCCTCGATTGCCTGGTCGCGCTGTGGCTGTCGTTCCCCAACCTGCGCAGCTGGCGCAAGTCGTTCGCCTTTCGCTGGCGTCAGGGCGGCTACAAGCTCAACTTCGACCTGCACCGCTCCGGCGGCGTGTGGATCTGGCTGTTGCTGCTGATACTGGCCGTCACCTCGGTGTCGATGAACCTCGAGCGTCAGGTGGTGCGCCCGCTGGTCGAGCGGTTCTCGCCGCTGACACCGAGCCCCTTCGCCAGCCGCACGCCGGTGACGCTGGATAAGCAGATCGTGCCGCTGATCGACCGCCGCCAGGCCATCGCGGTTGCGGATTCCGAAGCACGTCGGTTGGGTTGGGATGCGCCGCCTGGCGGGCTGTTTCACTCGGCTGAGTTTGGCGTCTATGGCGTCGGCTTCTACGAACCCGGCGAGGACCATGGCGATGCCGGCCTGGGCAACCCGTGGATCTATGTCGACAGCCGCAGCGGTGAACTGGTCGGCGCGCATGTGCCGGGTACCGGCAGTTTCGGCGATATCTTCCTGCAGGCGCAGTTCCCGCTGCATTCCGGGCGCATCATCGGTTTGCCGGGACGTATTCTGGTGTCGTTGCTCGGTCTGGTCGTCGCGGGCCTGTCCGTGACCGGCGTGGTGATCTGGGCCCGGAAACGTCGCTCACGCGTGCTCGCTGAACAGCGCCAACGCACCCCTTCACAGGCCGTGGCGTAAACGTATCGCCGCGACCAGGTCGGCACGCTCTGCGAGGAAACGGTTGAACGCCTCGATCAGTTGCGGGTGGCGGATACTCGACAGGTAGTAGTGATCTTCCACGTGCGGCAGTTGTGGGTCGAACACCAGGCTGTCGGCTGCCATGTCCATTTGCCCTAACTGGTGAGCCACTACCTTGGGGTTGAGGTAGACCGCGTCGACGCGGTCGCTGCTGGCCATGAGCAGCAGGGACTGGATCTGGTTGGCCTGGATCAGCTTGATCTGCTGGGCGCGGATTTCTGCCAGGTAGGGCCAGGGAGTGAAGCCGTTCTGCGTACCGAGCAGGTGGATGCGTGCCTTGCCCTGGCCGAGGTGTTGCGGCCTGACCAGCACGCCATCGATGTAGGGCGCTGCAGGGTGGCTGTAGTGGATGTCGTGACCGGCCTTCTGGTCGGCGTTCCATTGCGGGTGATCGGGGAACTTGAGGTCGACCCGGCCGGAAAGAAAATCACCGAGCAGGCGTCTGACCGGCAAGGGTGTGTAGACGAAACGATAGTCATATTCGGCAGCGAAGGCGTCCAGCAGGTCGCGGGCATAGCCACGGTACTCGCCGTTCTCCACATCGGAATAGGGCTGATAGGGCTGCAGTTCGACACCGACGCGAATGTCCTCCTGCGCCGCAGCGGGCAGAACGAACAGGCAGAGCAGCAGGGCAAAGCATTTGTTCATGGCAGGCAGTTTCTCGCTGACAGCTAACAGCGGCTGGCTCCCTAACCATAGCCGTGCCTCAGAGAATCGGCGAGATCAGCCGCGCCACGCGCATGCCCAGTTGCTGCAGACGGTGCAGGTTGCGTCGGTCAGCGTTGACCAGTTCGCGTGAGCGGCTGAAGTCTTCCTCCAGCATGTTCGCCACCTGGGCGTTGAAGCCCTCGTCGAAGGTCAGCAGGTTCACCTCGAAATTCAGGCGGAAGGAACGGTTGTCCAGATTGGCGCTGCCCAGCATGCACGCGTCATGGTCGATCAGCAGCGCCTTCTGGTGCAGGAACCCCGGTTGGTAGCGGAAGATCCGTACGCCAGCGCGCAGCGCTTCGAAAGCGTACAGGCTGGAGGCGGCGTAGACGATGCGGTGATCAGGGCGCGACGGCAGCAGCAGGCGCACGTCCACGTCGCGCATCACTGCCAGGCGCAGAGCGGCGAACAGCGCCTCGTCGGGTACGAAGTACGGGCTGCTCAGCCATACCCGCTCGCGTGCCGAATGAATCGCTTCGACGAACAGCAGCGAGCAGGTTTCCTGTGGGTCGGCCGGGCCGCTGGCGATCACCTGGCAGAGCAGGCCGGGTTCATCCTGCTTGCTTGGCATCAGCAGCGGCGGCAGCTTCTGGCAGGCCCAGTACCAGTCTTCGGCGAAGGCTTCCTGCAAGCTGGCCACCACGGGGCCGCGCACTTCGACGTGAGTATCGCGCCAGGGCGCAAGCGGCGGCTTCTGCCCGAGGTATTCGATGCCGACGTTGAGCCCGCCGAGAAAGCCGATCTCGCCGTCGACCACGACGATCTTGCGATGGTTACGGAAATTCAACTGAAAGCGGTTGAACAGCCCGGAGCGAGTGGGGAAGGCGTGCACCTGCACGCCGCCGCGGCGCAGGCGGTCGATGAAGGAGGCAGACAACGAATGGCTGCCGACGCCGTCATACAGCACGTGCACCTGCACGCCCGCTGCGGCGCGCTCCAGCAGCACGTCGCGCAGGCGCCGGCCGAGGCTGTCGTCACGGATGATGAAAAACTGCAGCAGGATCACCTGCTGAGCGCTGACCAGGGCTGCGAAGATCGCCGCGAAGGAGGCCTCGCCATCGATCAGCAGTTCGACGCGGTTGCCGGTCAGGCCGGGTAGATGTGACAAGCGGGGCAGCGCGCGCAGGCGGTCGTAAGCGGGCGAAAGATTTGCCGCCTTGGCTTCCTCGACCCAGGGCCGCCAGTCCTGCTCGGCCATGGCGTGGTGCATTTCCTTGTCGGCCTGACGCCGCGCCTTGACGTAGGCATCGAAGCGGCTGCGGCCGAACACCAGGTACGGTAGTAGTGTCAGGTAGGGCATGAAGAACAGCGACAGGCCCCATGCCAATGCGCCCTGGGCGGTACGCACGGTCAGCACGGCGTGAATCGCGGCCAGTACGCCAAGGGCGTGGATGGTAGCGATCAGGTACGCGAACAGATGGGGGATGCCGAAATCCGCAGGCATGCAGAGTCGTCCTTTGCACAGGCTGTGTGCAGCTGACCACGAGGGTTATGCAGCGTTCGCTAGCATCCTGCCACGGCAATGTGGTGAATGGCAGTTTCGGGCAAATTGCCACCTTTCGGGGAATTATTCGAAGCTCTCACGTGTCTTGTGATCCGAGTGAGCGGAATTCATGTGTTACCCTTTTTGATTCGACCCGTTTGCAGGTCGTCTTCAATTGGAGGAGGGCATCAGTCCTGTTCACGCTCGTCTAGCGAGTCAAACGCATCAAGGAGCACGCCAAGTATGGGAAACGTCCCTTCGCATGACACGACCCCGCCATCCGTAGCGGAAAACCACGAAGGCATCCCGGCACCGTCCGGTGAAGCCAACCTGATCGACACCGATTACGTCATCGGTCAGGACAACATCAAAGGGCAATTCGTCTTCGCCCTCGACATCCACGGCAAGGTCTTCACCATCTCCGCGCTGGTCGCGGTGATCTTCGTGATTCTCGCTTTGGCCCTGCAAAACCAGGTCGAGCCGCTGTTCAGTGGTCTGCGCGACTGGCTCACTCACCATATGGCCTGGTTCTTCATCGGTGCTGCCAACGTCTTCGTTCTGCTCTGCTTGGGGCTGATCGTCTCGCCGCTGGGCAGGGTGCGTCTCGGCGGCAAGGACGCGACCCCCGACTACACCTACATGGGTTGGTTCTCCATGCTGTTCGCCGCTGGCATGGGCATCGGCCTGATGTTCTACGGCGTGTCCGAGCCCATGTCGCATTACAGCTCGGCGATGGGCGGTATCACCGTCGGTGAAGACGGCGTGCGTACCGACTGGGCACCGCTTGGCGGCGCTGCCGGTAACGCCGAGGAAGCCGTGCGCCTGGGCATGGCCGCGACCATCTTCCACTGGGGCCTGCACCCTTGGGCGATCTACGCCATTGTCGCGCTGGCGCTGGCGCTGTTCTCCTTCAACAAGGGTTTGCCGCTGTCAATCCGCTCGATCTTCTACCCGATCCTCGGTGAGCGTGTCTGGGGCTGGCCGGGCCATGTGGTCGATATTCTCGCGGTGTTCGCCACCCTGTTCGGTCTGGTCACTTCGCTGGGGCTGGGCGCGGAGCAGGCGGCTGCGGGTGTGGAGTACCTGTTCGGCATTCCGGCCACGGACACCAGCAAGGTGCTGCTGATCGTCGCCATCACCCTGATCGCCCTGGTCTCGGTGGTCGCCGGCCTCGACAAGGGGGTCAAGCGTCTGTCGGAGATCAACATGGGTCTGGCCATGGCCCTGCTGCTGTTCGTCATCATTGCCGGGCCGACCCTGGTGATCTTCACCGACTTCTTCAAGAACCTCGGTGCCTACCTGCAGTACCTGCCCGCGCTGGCCAACCCGGTCGGCCGTGAAGACGCCAACTTCAGCCAGGGCTGGACCGCCTTCTACTGGGCCTGGTGGATCAGCTGGTCGCCGTTTGTGGGCATGTTCATCGCCCGCGTCAGCCGTGGCCGCAGCGTGCGTGAGTTCCTGATTGCCGTGCTGCTGGTGCCGTCGCTGGTGTCGGTGCTGTGGATGACCGCCTTCGGTGGCACCGCCATTCACCAACTACTGGCCGATGGTTTCACCGGCGCGCAGGACGCCGGCCTGGAGCTGAAACTGTTCAGCATGCTTGGCGAGATGCCGCTGACCGGTATCACCTCGTTCATTGGCATCGTGCTGGTGGTGGTGTTCTTCATCACCTCGTCTGACTCCGGATCCTTGGTGATCGACACCATCACAGCCGGCGGCAAGGTCAACGCGCCGGTGCCGCAGCGCGTGTTCTGGGCCAGCATCGAAGGCGTGATCGCCATCGCCCTGCTGCTCGGCGGTGGCCTGGTGGCGCTGCAGGCGATGGCTGTATCGACCGGCCTGCCGTTCACCATCGTGCTGCTGGTGGGCTGCGTGTCCATCGTCAAGGGGCTGATGAGCGAGCCGCGCTGAGCGGCAGTCTCAGGGCCTTCGAAAGCGCGCATCAGGGCGCGCTTTTTTATGCTCGCTCGGCGTGTCTCGTCGCCGATTCATGGCCGCGTCGCTAATGGATAGCCCCACGCCGTTTGCGCCGCGCTTGTCGATTTTTCCTTCTGTTAGCGTCAGCCACCGCGTGTGGCATGGCGCCGCTCGATGCGTTCAGAGCCATAACAAGAAGGAGCAAGCCTATGAGCCAAGCCCCTGTGCCCCCAGGGCCCAGCAAAGCTAACGACGACGGTATCCCCGCACCTAGCGGAGCCGTCAATCTGATAAACACCGATTACGTGGTCGGCCAGGACAACATCCGCGGTCGCTACCTGGTCAACCTCGATTTCCACGGCAAGGTATTTCTGGTTTCGGCGATCAGCGCGCTGATTTTCGTGGTGCTGGCGCTGGCCCTGCACAATGAGGTGGAGCCGCTGTTCAAGTCCGTCCGTGACTGGCTCACGCAGAATCTGGCGTGGTTCTTTATCGGCTCGGCCAACATCTTCGTGCTGCTCTGCCTCGGCCTGATCGTCTCGCCGCTGGGCAAGGTGCGCCTCGGTGGCACGCTGGCGCGCCCCGACTATTCCTATGCGTCCTGGTTCTCCATGTTGTTCGCCGCCGGTATGGGCATCGGTCTGATGTTCTACGGCGTGGCCGAGCCCATGTCGCACTACGACTCGTCCCTGGCTGGCGTGGCCGTTGGCGAGAACGGCGCACGTACCGACTGGGCGCCCCTGGGGGCAGCTGCTGGCGATTCCGCCGAAGCGGCGCGCCTGAGCATGGCCACCACCATCTTCCACTGGGGCCTGCACCCCTGGGCGATCTACGCCATCGTTGCGCTGGCCTTGGCGCTGTTCGCCTTCAACAAGGGCCTGCCGCTTTCCTTCCGCTCGATCTTCTTCCCGCTGCTGGGTGAGCGCGTTTGGGGCTGGCCGGGTCACGTGATCGATATTCTCGCCGTGTTCGCCACCCTGTTCGGTCTGGTCACCTCGCTGGGTCTGGGCGCCGAGCAGGCCACCGCCGGTCTGCACAGTCTGTTCGGGTTGCCGGCCGATCCCACCACCAAGGTGCTGCTGATCACCGTCATCACCCTGATCGCGCTGTGCTCGGTCCTCGCTGGTGTGGACAAAGGGGTCAAGCGCCTGTCCGAGATCAACCTGGGCCTGGCCATCGTGCTGCTGCTGTTCGTGGTGATCGCCGGTCCTACCGCCCTGCTGCTCAGCGGCATGCTGGACAACCTCGGCGCCTACCTGCAATACCTGCCGGCACTGTCCAACCCCATCGGCCGTGAAGACGCCAACTTCAGCCAGGGCTGGACGGCCTTCTACTGGGCCTGGTGGATCAGCTGGTCGCCGTTCGTGGGCATGTTCATCGCCCGTGTCAGCCGTGGCCGTACGGTGCGCGAGTTCCTTATCGCCGTGCTGCTGGTGCCGTCGCTGGTGTCGGTGCTGTGGATGACCGCTTTCGGTGGTACCGCGCTGCATCAGGCGCTCGGTGGCCTGAGCGAGCTGCAACAGGCGGCGCTGGAGCTGAAGATGTTCGTCATGCTCGACCAGTTGCCGATCAGTGCGATCAGCTCCTTCGTGGCCATCGTGCTGGTGGTGCTGTTCTTCATCACCTCCTCGGACTCCGGTTCGCTGGTGATCGACACCATCACCGCCGGCGGCAAGGTCAACGCACCGGTACCGCAGCGGGTGTTCTGGGTATTGCTCGAAGGCGCACTGGCCGTAGCGTTGCTGCTCGGTGGCGGCCTGGTGGCGTTGCAGGCCATGGCGGTGTCCACCGGTTTGCCGTTCACCATCGTGCTGCTGGTGGGCTGCATATCCATCGTCAAGGGGCTGATGAGCGAGCCGCGCTAAGTGGCGCTCGCACCCGCGCCTCAGGGCGTGATGCTCCACCTCAGAAATGGTCCAGCGCGACCCGACCTCCCCCCTGCGGGGGGAGGATCAGCAAGAGGGGCAGTCGGCGGTTTCGCGCTGCTCTTGCCCCTCTCTCCAGGCATGCTCCCCACGAACATGGGGTGGCTGATCACGCCCGCTCGACACTCCGCACGAAAGTGCCTGCGCGCTGTGATGCTCCGCTGAAACAGCGCTCGGAACGCACCTTTAGCACGTAATGCCGTGGACTACTGCGAAGCGTTCTTCGCCTGTCTTTGCCTTGCCTGAGCTTCGCTCGGTGACTTTACGTACAGCGCCCGAACGGCATTAGCGCTTGGGGCGTGCCTTGCCATGAGTGATCGTCAGGACGGTGGGCGGGGATCGATCTGCACCGCTTTCGCGCTCTTAACCTACCGCCAGATACGAGAACGCCGCGAGTCCTGTTACGGATCGCGGCGTTTTTCGGTTTCTGCCAGCGCAGAGCAGGCCTTCAGCGCTTCGCGTACCTCAGCACTCGATGATGTTCACCGCCAGGCCGCCACGGGCGGTTTCCTTGTACTTGGTCAGCATGTCCGCGCCGGTCTCGCGCATGGTCTTGATCACCTTGTCCAGGCTCACGTAGTGCGAGCCATCGCCGTACAGCGCCATGCGCGCGGCGTTGATGGCCTTCACCGAGGCAATGGCGTTGCGCTCGATGCAGGGGATCTGCACCAGGCCGCCGACCGGGTCGCAGGTCAGGCCCAGGTGGTGCTCCATGCCGATTTCCGCAGCGTTCTCGACCTGCTCCGGCGTACCACCAAGCACCGCGCACAGCGCGCCGGCCGCCATCGAACAGGCCACGCCGACCTCGCCCTGGCAGCCCACTTCGGCGCCGCTGATCGAGGCGTTTTCCTTGTACAGAATGCCAATGGCCCCGGCGGTCAGCAGGAAATCGATGATGCCGCGCTCGCTGGCGCCGGAAATGGCGTTGGCGTAGTAGTGCAGCACTGCCGGGATGATGCCGGCGGCGCCATTGGTCGGTGCCGTCACCACGCGGCCGCCGGCGGCGTTCTCCTCGTTCACCGCAAGAGCCCAGAGGTTGACCCAGTCGAGCATGCGCAGCGGGTCTTCCAGATAGCTGCGCTGGAAGCCGCCCAGCTTGCGCGCCAGGATCGCCGCGCGGCGGCGTACCTTGAAGCCGCCCGGCAGGATGCCCTCGGTGCGGCAGCCACGGTCGACGCAGGCCTGCATCACCTTCCAGATTTCCAGCAGGCCGGCATCGGTCTCTTCGTCGCTGCGCCAGTGGCGTTCGTTGCGGCGCATCACCTCGGCGATGCCGATGCCATTCTCGCGCGACAGGCGCAGCAGGTCGGCGCCACTGCTGAACGGCAGCGGCAGGCTGGTGGCGTCCGGGGCGATGACCTTGTGCTTGGAGCCGTCGGCGAGAATCGCCTCGCTGACCACGAAGCCGCCGCCCACCGAGTAATAGGTGGCCTCGTGTACCTGGATGCCGGCGGCATCGAAGGCGGCGAAGCGCAGGCCGTTGGCGTGCAGCGGCAGCGCCTTGCGGAACATCTTCAGGTCGGCCTTCTCCTCGAAGGCGACGGAGTGCTTGCCGGCCAGGACGATGCGCTTGTCGCGGCGAATGGCCTCAATGTAGCCGGGCACCTGATCCACGTCGACGGTGTCCGGCTCGTAGCCGCTGAGGCCGAGCAGCACCGCCTTGTCACTGCCGTGGCCCTTGCCGGTGGCGCCCAGCGAGCCGTATAGCTCGGCGGCGACCCGGGTCACCTGCGGCATGTGGCCGTGGTTTTCCAAGGCGTGGGTGAACAGCGCGGCCGCACGCATCGGGCCGACGGTGTGGGAACTGGAGGGGCCGATACCGACTTTGAACAGGTCGAAAACGCTGATAGCCATGGCGAGATTCTTCTTCTGTGGGCACGGCTGAAAATCGGATTTTCAGTGATGCCTTTATGTGGTTGAACCACGCGCCCGGTTCAGCGCGTGTGGGTATCTCTATCTAAGGCCGGCTATATCATTATGTATACTGATTTATTTTTAACCTATTCGTTAGCGACCCTTAACTATTGAGATCGCGCCATGGACATCACCCGCCTGCGCACCCTGCGTGAACTGGCCCGTTGCCGCACCATGGCGGCGGCCGCCGAGTCGCTGCACCTGACGCCTTCGGCCGTCTCGCAACAGGTGTCCCAACTCGAACGTGAAGTGGACATGGCACTGATCGAGCGACGCGGGCGCGGCGTGGTCCTCACTCCGGCCGGCGAGCGCCTGGTGGCGCATGCCGAACGCATTCTCATGGTGCTCGACGAAGCGCGCTCGGAGCTGGCGCTGCTGCGCGGCGAGATCGCCGGTGAGTTGCGCGTGGCAGCCTTCCCCTCGATCGCTGTGGCGGTGATAGCAGAAACCGTGCGTGCGCTGCGCAGCGCCTACCCTCGGCTGAACGTGGTGGTGCTGGAGCTGGAACCGCAGGAAAGTCTCAGCGCCCTTGGCGCCTGGCAGATCGACGTGGCGGTGATCGACGACCTGGCCGTGCAGCCCGACGAGAACCGCGAGAACTACGCGCTGATTCCCCTGACCCAAGACCTGCTGCACGTCCTGCTGCCCATCGACCATGCGCTGGCCCGGCGCGACAGCCTGACCATCGCCGAGCTGCGCGACGAAGCCTGGGCGCTGGACTCTACCGGCAGCTCGTTCGGCGAATTCATCACCAACCTGTGCCGCCGCTCGGGCTACGCGCCGCGCATCAACGCCCACTGCGCCGGCTTCGAAATGGTCGCGGCCATGGTCGCCTCGGGCAACTCCATCTCCATCGTCTCCGGCCTGCGCCTGGTACGCCCGCTGCCCGGCGTCACCGCCGTGCCGTTGTTGCCGGATATCCAGCGCGGCGTGTTTCTCGCCTACCGCAAGGGCGAGCGTGATCATCCGGCGGTCAATGCGTTTCTCGACGAGGCGGTTTATACGGCGGACAAGGTGCTGGGTTAGCCCGCTCGTGTGGGAGGGGCTTTAGCCGCGATGCTCTTGGCTTTTCGATGATGCCTGTAGTGGTCAACCCATCCCGGACAGTGGGTTAAGTTTTTCTTCGGCCACCGCAGGCGGTAGCCCCTCGTTGAACTGATGTGGCCTGATCCAGTTGTAGCGGTGCATCAGGTAATGACTGATGTCCC
>Ga0209911_100058_pt1 | contig 131379 bp, 133 predicted proteins | sample FECB21metaG_FD_188301 | JGI IMG/M metagenome (GOLD analysis project Ga0209911, IMG submission 188301) | Cyanobacterial communities from the Joint Genome Institute, California, USA - FECB-21 (SPAdes) (version 2) | ecosystem: Environmental > Aquatic > Thermal springs > Hot (42-90C) > Microbial...
CGTCAGCCTAGCTAGGCCGCCTGATTGAGTGACAGAGGCCTGGTCATCGCCCGACGGCCATGGCGGCTGGCCGCTTCGGGGAGCTTGCCTTGGGCAGAGCAGCGGCTTAGGTTGATGACATTGGGCTAAAGCCTGCCCCTTAGCTTAATCGTTAGGCATTCATAATGGAAAAATCACCATTCCGGGAAGTGTGGATCGAGATCCCAGATGGCCAGTCCATGTGCGCACTTATCAACGGTGAGTGGGGATGGTTGATGTACCTAAGGTATAACGGGGACTCGGGCTTTAGCTCACGCAACACTAATTATGAAGGGCCGGCTGAATCAACTATTGAATATCGGCTTAATAATGGCCAGCACGACGAGTACCCCGCATCGTGGGCCTACCCTGTTGATGTGATTGAGCACGCACTGCATTTTTTCCAAACGCAGCAAACGCAACCTACGTTTATTCATTGGCACAATGATTCAGAAGACGGCAATGAATTGGAATACAAAAAAGCTAACAGTCAACTATAACTATATAGCCAAACAAGTGGTTCAAATTGCGCGCTTCGCTCACTGGGACGGGCTAAAGCCCGCCCCTTAACCAAACGTTAGCCTTCTACAGTTGACTCATCACCGCATGAAGACATACAAGCATAGTCACGGCACGCCAAATCAAATAATGGCTCAGGAAGAGGCTTCAATTTTGCTGTGCGTTGAGCGTGCGCTTGCGTCTTCTAGTAACTCGCAAACAATCGGCAGAAACGGTGAGCTCCCATTTATAAGCTTCTTGCAACGATATTTACCTAATACGCTTCGCGCCGCTTCTGGTCACTTCATTACACCGAACGGTGATATTTCTCCTCAACTCGATGCCATTGTTTTTGATGCGCGGTATCCACTTCTCTCCGAGAACACCGATGGTTCAGCGCTCCTAATGCTAAACTCCGTCGTTCATATTTATGAACTCAAGACCAATCTAACGGCTAGAGACATACGCAAAAGCATCGAGAATTCGAAGAAGATAACGGCACTTACGCAACAGGTTAAAGAGTTCGAGACACCTGATGGTTGGGGCTCACCTCGCCAAACGTTATTGGCCTATCGCACTGAGCAAAAACTGGAGACGCTTGAAGCGGCATTCTTCGGTGCATCAAGCCCCGAATTTTCCCCCATGGATAGTATCGTACTGCGCTGTCTTCCTAGTGACGCAGCAATCATTGGAGGAGTGGGCGGAACTCTTCATTTGGAGCCGCCGTTTCCTGAAGAAGATGGTCGCGGCCCTCGTCCAGATGGATACTTTCCTATGTTTATACCAAGTCACACGCCGCTCTCTGATCTCTACTATTCGCTTGTTCAAGATGCCTACTACACATTGGGTGAAAGAGATTACTCATTCAACGACATTGGCGCACATTTCAACGATTACATGAGTTGGGCAACAGCATGACTAAGGGGCGAGCAGCTGCCGCTAGGCTAACAAGCGGTTCAAATCGTTCGCTTCGCTCACTGGGACGGGCTAAAGCCCGCCCTTAACCAAACGTTATGTAAAGCAGATATGATCCCAGGTTATTGGAAAATTTTTGTTGAGAAGAATGAATTGGTAGGGCGAGAGATAGCGTTTCCTTGGCCCGGAGAGAAGGATTTTGATGCCATCATCGAAATCCTTAGCTATAGCAACATAGAAAGGGAGGGTACTGAGTATTGGCTTGGCATTGAAGTTATAAAAGACGGGTATATTCCTGTTGGGGGGTGCGGTTTTGGTTCAGGCGATCAATTTTTTATCAATATCAAAGATGGCAAAGGCGGCGCGCTATATAAAATCGATCATGAGCAAGTAACTGATGGTGGTTACAATCGCGAGAAAGCAATTGAGATTATGCTTAGTAACTATGAGCAGTTGCTTGATTGGCTAAATGAGTAGCTTCACATAATAACTGGTTCAAACCGTTCGCTGCGCTCACTGGGACGGGCTACAGCCCGTCCTTTAACCAAACGTTATGTTTCGGCCACGCAAATAGAGACCATTTAATTGTTATATATAGATATTTCGAAATTTGACTGTCCTGCGTGCAAGGAAAATATCTCTGTGCACAAAATCGCAGGTCAGGATTTCATACGCCGTCTTGAGAAACCGTCGCCGTTTTTATGCCCGCATTGCGGAGCCAGTCTGTGTTTTTCTAAGAAAGCAGGTCGTTTTTTCCAAATTGGTGCTGTCATATCATTTTTTATTTCTCCAGCTTTGGCTATTTTCTATAGCCCCGAATTGGCAATATTATTAATATCCTTTGGTTTGCTTGTAATCTCTTATGGGCTACTCAAACAAAAGCTTTTAGTGGAGCCCTTATCGCTCAAAGAAAATAAAATGCCAAGCAACCAGAATTCATATTCCATGAGTATTGCCATAAATCCAGATGACTACCATGCAAAGCACGTTGGTAGAACAAAAGATGGCTTGCAATTCTTTCTAACAGAGCCCTTCTTTTTTGACAAAAATCGTTTGGCTGTTATTGAATATGTAGCGCTATATATATTCCACAATGATGGAGAGCTTTTTAGTCATAACATTGTCGAGCTAGGTCAAAGGGGCGAGATTTCGGAAGGTCATAGGGCTCGAATTTGCAACGAGCTGTTAAATACTCTCGTTGATGCCTCTATCACAAGAATTAAAGTGAAGGCGTTTTCCGTGGAGCGGGAAGGCATTAAATTTGGTTTGATTCCAAGAGAGCCTGATGGTGACGAAGATAAACTATCAGTTGAACTATTACCTGGAAACTATATGGCATTTTTTGAGCCATGGGATAGCGGAGTTTATGATACTTAACAGCCAGCCACGCCGGCAAAATTTTTACTTTAAAATTGGTAGTGGCGTAAACATAACAATCGGTTCAAACCGTTCGCTTCGCTCACTTGGACGGGCTAAAGCCACCCCTTAACCAAAAGTTAGGCATTAAAGAGAAATTCACAGTGGACCCACAAAAAGCTGTAAATGAATATGTATCAGCAATAGGAGCCGGGATAAGATTCATCTTAACACTGGTGGTTTCGGCAATTATCGCCGGAAAAATCACCCAATTCTTCGGAACCAATAATTTCTTTGCCTATGCATTAGCACTGCTTTGTGTGATGGTCACAATATACGCCGCAATAGAATTTTATTTAGTCAAACGAAAATCAAAAGAAATAAAGCCGGTACAGCAGGGAGGTTATGATTAACGCCTAACAAATGGTTCAAATCGCTCGCCACGCTCGCTGGGACAGGCTAAAGCCCGTCCCTTAACCATACGTTATGTGTCGCCATGAATCATCGAAGAATATTCTCAGAAGAGCGAAAAGCCCACGACTTGGACCAAGCCCAAAATCTGGTCGGAAAAAATTAGCGGCCCTAAGTAATATGCAGTATTACTTCGAATCTGAAAAAGTGACTGATGATATCGGTGATATTGAGGGGCAATGCACCGACGGCTCAACTGTCGCAATGTTCTTGCTAGCAAATGGAGAAAGTGTCGAAGCGACTATTTCGATGGACTATGGTGCGATTCCGTGCTCTCTTGGACTGCTAGTAATGATGGCATTATGGCGTCAGTCATGAAACGGTTTACTATTTTTTTTTGCTCTGCTGTTTGCTCTCAACCTCCCGTCGTTGGCGGTCAGTTCATCGAACCATGGTATGTCACGGAGCGGAACTGAGATTGTCGAGCACGGGGGCGGCTGCCGCAAAAGCTCACCGCCAGGACAGTGCTGTCACATGGATAACAAGGCCGGTAGTGTTCACTGCCATTGAGGCTGAAGACCTCACCGCTGGCCAGTGGAAACAATCAGAGAGCGATTACGGTATTGATGCTGATGGGCAGGACCTGGCTGAGAGCAGTCTGGTCACAACGGTGCCCAGGTAGGACATCTCACTTAGAAGACAGCTCCAACATCACCTCACCAGCGAGCCGCAGACAAATCATCGGCGCTGCGGCATACAGGCATGAGTAGTGAGAGAGCCCATCCATCCGCTCGATTTGGGCGTTGCTTGGGAAACGCTCGGCCAGATACTCCGACATAGCGAAAGGCGACCAGTTGTCCTCCGTACCGTGCCACAGGCAGACGTTTGTCTCGCTGGCGGAGATGCTGGCTGACCATGGCTGGAGATACTGCTGTATATCCCGCGTGTAGCCGGTCGTACCTTGGTCAAAGCACTGTCGCAATACCCGACAGATAAGCGTCCTGAACTCCGGTGACTTCACTAGCTCTCGATCCTGCCCATGAGCGCTGGCGAACAGCATGCGAAACAGCATCTGCGGCGCTCGTTTGGCCAATAGCGCCTGCCACTTCACCAGCCACTGGAACAAACCTGGGTCGCGCTTGGCCATCGAGAAAACGGCCTTGCCAGCCATTTCATTGAGGAAGTCTCCGCCGTCGAGCGGGGCGGCTGCGGAAACCAGATGCAGGCTGCGAACCTGGCCCGGCATAAGCGCGCTGACTTCCAGCGCGACATGAGTGCCGAGGGAGAAGCCGATAACGTCGAGCTGAGCGCCTTGCGTCTTCTCGTGGATCGCCTGTGCGATATGCCGGTAGTAGTCGGCACCGCTGATGGCACGGTCGATGGCGAAGCGATCGAAGCAGAGGACACGCAGGCCGTGTTCTCGGGCTGGCACATCGTAGATAACGCTCTCATGGGGCGAGCCGGGCACCCCATGGAAATAAACCACCGGTTTGCCTTTGGGGTTGCCATATTCGCTGAAGTCCATTTCTCGTTCCGGGCTGTGTGATGACTCGTCTTGTATCACCCGCGCACTGAATATGCGCCAGGGTGGGCTGTCGCATGGCGAGGCGTAGTCAGGCAACACATCACCGCTGCCTCTCTCACTCCGTCAACCTGACCTGCTGTCGATGGCGTGCACTGCTGAGCGCTAGTCGTTTTTTCCGTCTTCATGACGGCATACTGCGCTCCATTGGGCTCCCTGCGAAACAAGGACGTTGTATGCCATCAATCCAAAATCCCCGTGCTCTTCTCGTCATCCTCGCCGCTTTCTGGTTACCGGCGCTGCATGCCAGCCCCCCAGAAACCGCTGCCGCTTCGGTGGAGTTTCCTGTCTGGAGTCACTCCTTTGTCGGCGCTCTGGGCAGCAAGCAGGTCGAGGTTTTCTTGAGCCGTGTTGCCGATAATCTGACGGGTAGCTACTGCTATCAGCCGTGTAGCAACCAGACGCGCATCCAGCTAGTGCTGGAGGGGCAGGTGCAAGGATCGACTGCGGAGCTGATCGAGCGAGACCGCAAGAATAAAGCGGCCACTACGGGCATTTGGAAGATCGAGTCGCTTAAAGAAGGCCTCACCGGTACCTGGGTTTCGCCTGATGGCAAGCGCAGGTTGCCACTGGCTTTGCGCAAGGCTGAGTCCGAGGATGAGCTGCAGGCGCGCTTTCCCTATGAAATACGTTTGCTAGCCGATGCGCTGCCCGAGCCGGAGGGCGAGGGGTGCCCGACGCCCCCGCTGGTTTCGGCCATCCGTCTGTACAGGGACGGCGTGCTGTTGCAGACACTGGAAACCGAGTCCCAGGGGACTTGCAGCATTTTCACGCCGATGTTGTTCGATGCGAACTTCGATGGCTGGCCCGATCTGAGCATTGCCCAGTTCTTGCCCGCTGGCCCCAATATCCCTCATCAGACCTGGCTCTATGACCCGGAGGCGGGGCGCTTCGTCGATGCGCCTGCAACGTTGCAGGGCATTACCTCGCCTGATTTCGACCCGGAGCACCAGATCGTCTATTCCTTCTGGCGCGCCAGTTGTTGTGAGCATGGTGTGTCGATCTACCGCTGGAAGGGTGCCGAGCTGGATGAGGTTGATATCCGGAGCAGTTATCACCTGCCAGTGATGGACGGCGATGCGCGGCGCCTTTGCTATATCACCCCTGGTTACGCTGAAGGTTTCATCGAGTACCCAGGGCGGGTTGAGCAGTCTGCAGATGGGCGCTTGCGGTTGCACCAGATCGACCTGAAAACCTGCGAAATCGACGACTGGGGTTTTCTGGATCGCACGTATATCGACATCTGGAAACCCGCCAAGCCTGGGGAGAAACCGGTTCTCCTGCGTTCAGAAAACATTGTCTGGAAATCGACCGAGACCTCGGCCGGCCAGCGCTATTGTCCCGAAGTGCCTTACTTCGACAGGGGCCGTATTCAGCGTACGGTGCTCAGCGATGATCCCGACTTGTGTCGAGCGGATGATCCGACGCAGGAGTAATTGATGAGGTCGGGAGCAGAGAAAACGACAGCTTTGTTTGGGGGCGGCTGGTGTGCAGGTGAACCGGAAGCTTTTATAAGCCCTGCCCATTGAGATACGAACTCACCATATCGTCGAGCATCTCCACCAGTTCCGGGTCCATGAAACGATAGTCATCAGGGATGTCCAGAATGTGCAGCCGCTTGTGTTCGAGCAGGCGGGCGTATTCTGCGCGCAGGCGATTGGCGTGCTTGTGTTCCATGACGAAGATGACATCGGCCCAGCGGATATCCGCTGGGCCGATGGGTTTGCGAGCGTTCGGGCTGGTGCCAGCCGAGCGAGCTTCATAACCGGGGCGGCGGCGCCAGATCGCTTCCGCCGTCGGGCTACGTCATTGGTTGCGGCTGCAGATGAAAAGGAGTTTGGTCACTCTTGATCCAGCAGTTGGCGGGTGGTGCGAATGGGGTAGCTGAGGCCGAGTTGGCGTGCTCTGAGCAGTTTCTCCGCTCGTGTATACAGCAGCTTCCAGTTCTTTTCTGGCTGTTGGTACGGCAAGCGCATCAGCGGTTTGGGTACATCTTTGTGAGCCTGTGAGCGTCTCCAGGCACGGGTTCTTTCCATGGTGATTTCCTCGTGAATACCGGGTTCAGCAGCCGCGGTAGTACGAGTTCGGCATATGGTAGATGCGAATCGACGGAATGCCCAGAGGTGCGGGGCTCATTTCCCCCTGACGTGTTTGAGCCAGTTCCAGAATGGATCGTCCGACTTCATCGCATCCATGCTTTCGGTGCGGTGAACGATCTCTGATGCACGTTCGGGGATATGCAGTCCCAGTGTCTGGGTAACGTGGATACGGAGCAAGGTGGGAGACGGAGGGTCGCTGTTATCACCGTACTCATCGTCCTGTACTTCTCTGGGAGTACGGTCGAAATGTTCTGGCCAGCAGAGTTCGTTATATCCGATAGCCAGAAGTCGCAGGAGGTCCTCTATGTTTTCCGTCAGGATGCAAAGCATCACGGAACCTGAGCCTGACCCGAGGTGAACGACTTTCTGCTGCCCTGCGTTATCTCGCCATAAACCAGCCCATGAACCATCTCCTCCTGTTCTGAGGAAAATAGTCAGCCGCGCGTTCACCTCCGGGTCATCACTGCCGGTCCACAGCGCAGTATCGGCTGCGTCGGGTGTATAGAAGGCGGTCGTGCATATATCGCTGTATTCGGGTTCGGGATGCAGGGTGATGTAGCGAACACCGTCCCGTCGTTTTCGCACACAACCATGCGCTTCCAGCAAGTGAAGCGCTTGCTTGAGCAGTGCTGGAATCTTGTTCCCAACCGGAAATGCGGCGGCAATTTCTTCGGTAAATTCCATTTACTTCCCCGCTGCGGTTTGTGCGCTTGCTTGGTCATGAGGCGCGTTAGGCTGAAGAGAGGGTATCCATTATCTCGTCGCGCTCCCACGCTTTCTTCACTCCGGCAACCTGACCTTCTTTTTCGCCCCGAACAGATTCCAGCTGGCCACGAACAGCGCCGCCACCAGTGGCCCGATCACGAAGCCGTTGAGGCCTAGTAGGGAAGGGCCGCCGAGGGTGGAGATGAGGATCAGGTAGTCGGGCATGCGGGTGTCCTTGCCGACCAGAATCGGGCGCAGGATGTTGTCCACCAGACCGATCACCAGCACGCCGAATAGCGTCAGCACCACTCCTTGCCAGATGCTGCCGGTGAGCAGCAGGTAAATGGCTACGGGGGCCCAGACGATACTGGCGCCGGCTGCCGGTAACAGCGATAAAAAGGCCATCAGCACGCCCCACAGTAGCGGGCTGTAGAGGCCCAGTGCCCAGAAGATGAAACCGCCGAGCGCACCCTGTACCGCAGCGACCACCACATTGCCCTTTACGGTGGCGCGTACCACGCGGGTGAACTTGATTTGCAGGCGCCGCTTGGTGGTACCGCCCAGAGGGATGGCTGTACGAATGTTGCGCACCAGCTCCTTGCCATCGCGCAATAGGAAGAACAGCAGGTACAGCATGATGAAAAAGCCGATCAGGAACTCGAAGGTGCCCTGGCCGATGGCGAATACCTTGGTGGCCAGGTACTGGCTGCCGGCGGTGGCGCCCTTGGAGATCTGTTCGCGCAGGCCATCGAGGTCGCTCATGCCGACGCGGTCGAGCTGCTCCTGTATCGACGGCGGTAGCATCTGGACGAAACTGGTGACGTAGGTGCCGATGTCCAACTCGCCGGACTCCAGTTTTTCATACAGCGCAGTACCCTCGGCCACCACAGCGGAGGTGATGAAGATCACCGGCAGAATCGCCACCAGCAGGCAGATGATCAGCGTCAGCAGGGCGGCCAGATTGCCTCTGCCACCGGTGCGCTGTAGCAGTCGCTCCTGCAGCGGCGCGAACACCACGGCCAGGACCATGGCCCAGAACACCGCGCCGTAGAACGGCAGCAGTATCCAGAAGAAGGCGATGGTCACCAGAACGAGCAGGAGGATGAAGGCTTTCTGTTCGAAGATCGGGCTCTGCATATCGGGTTCGCTGGGAAGGGTCATGCCAGTTAGTCCCCCGATGCATTGGCAAAGTGCCGACAAAGTTGGCTTTGGGCTGTGAGTGACGTTGCGGGAGGGCTTGACAGCTCTGGGATACTCGAAGGTGTCAGTACGATGATTCGACGGAGGCTTTGCCATGCGTGACGAGGAAATCAAGGCGCTGTTCGACCAACAGGCGGCGGGCTACGACCAGCAGTGGGCGGGGATGGTGCCGATTCGTGAGGCGCTGTATCTGCTGCTCGATGCGCTGTTCGTCGGGCTGCCGGCCGATGCGCGGATTCTTTGCGTGGGCGCCGGAACGGGGGCGGAAATCGCTCACCTGGCCGAGCGCTTTCCAGGCTGGCGCTTCACTGCGCTCGACCCCTCCGGGGCGATGCTCGAAGTGTGTCGCCAGCGCGCGGAGCACGGCGGTTTTCTGCAGCGTTGTGACTTTCACGAGGGTTATCTGGATACGCTGGCGCCTGGGGCAGCCTACGACGGCGCCACCTGTTTCCTGGTGTCGCAGTTTCTGCTCGAACCTGCAGTGCGCACCGGCTTCTTCGGCCAGATCGCGCAGCGCCTCAAGCCGGGCGCACTGCTGGCCAATGCCGACCTGGCGGCCGATATCCACTCGCCGGCCTACGAGGTGTTGCTGCATGGCTGGATGACGCTGATGGCCGCTGCTGGGGTCGATGCGCAGATGCTTGAACGCGCGCGCGCAGCCTATGCCCGCGATGTAGCGGTGCTGCCGGCGCCGCAAGTAGCCGACATCATCCAGGCCGCCGGTTTTGCGCCGCCGGTGCAGTTCTTTCAGGCTGGGCTGATGCACGGCTGGATAAGCCGGCGTGAAGCCGATGTTTGAGCGGCTCTACTCGTGGCGCGTGCTGCGCTCGCGGTCGCGCGGGTAGTGGCGGTCGAAGGGCAAGGGCGGTAGCCAGGCCTCGCGGCGGATGGTCCAGAGTTCGTAGGTGGGGGTGAACTGGTTCGGTTCATCCAGCGAGCCGACGTTGACTTCGATTTCATCCGCCGAGAGCGCGAACACTGGCGAGCCGCAGCGCGGACAGAAGTGGCGGCCGGCGTACTGGCCGGTTTCGCCCTCTATCTTCACCGCGTCCTGCGGGAATATCGCCGAGGTGTGGAAGAGGGCGCCGTGGTGCTTGCGGCAGTCCATGCAATGGCAAACGCCGACTCGATAAGGCTGGCCGCTGGTTTCGAAACGCACCTGGCCGCAGAGGCAGCCGCCGGTGAGTCGATCCATGTTGCTGTCCTCCAGTGTTTGGGCGTGTACCTGCCACCATAGCAAAGGTGCGCTGGGTTACGGGCGCTGGCTGGCCAGCGCCAGCAGGGCGCCGAAACCGATCAGCAGGCCGCCGAACAGGCGGTCGATCCAGCGCCTGGCGGCCAGCAGCCTGTCGCGCACCGGGCCTGCGGAAAAGCACAGCGCGACCACGGCGAACCAGCCGACATGCGCGACGGCGATGAAGGCACCGTAGCCCAGTTGCGTCGCCAGGCCCGTGCTCGGCTGCACCACCTGCATGAACAGGCTGACGATGAACACCGCCGTCTTGGGATTGAGCGCGTTGGTCAGCAGACCGGTGCGCAGGGCTGCGCCATCTGCTGCAGGTTTTTGCGTATTGCTGTGCGTTGCGCTGTCGGCTTTGCTCAGCAGCATTTTCATGCCGAGATAGATCAGGTAGGCCGCGCCGGCCAGCTTGAGCGCGTTGAACAGCCCGGTCGACTGCTGCAACAGCAGGCCGACACCGAGCAGGGTGTAGCCGACGTGGATCAGCACGCCCAAGCCGATGCCCAGCGCCGTGAGCACGCCGGCGCGGCGCGAGAGCAGCAGGCTGTTGCGACTGACCAGGGCGAAATCCGCCCCGGGGCTGATAACGGCAAGTAGGGTGATGGTGATTACAGCTATCCATTCGGTCATGGCTTATTCTGCTGATGGTTAGATTTGAGCCAATTATTCCGGTGGTGTTTGACGATGAATAACGATGAGTTCTGACATTGATGGTGAACTGGGTTCACAGTTAACGGATGCGCGTCTGCCTTCGTTATTGGCGCTGCGCTGTTTCGAGGCAGCGGCGCGCTGGGAGAACTTCAGTCGCGCTGCCCAGGAGTTGCACCTGACTCATGGCGCAGTCAGCCGCGCGGTACGTCTGCTGGAGGATGACCTGGGGGTGGCGCTGTTCGAGCGGCGTAGCCGCCGTGTGTATCTCAACGAGGCTGGGCGCAAGCTGGCGCGCGCGGTGGGCGATGGATTGGGGCTGATGCGCCAGGCCACGCGCGAGCTACGGACCAGTGCCAGGCAGACGCGGCCGTTGGTTGTGTCCTGCGAGCCGACGCTGTTGATGCGCTGGTTGATCCCGCGCTGGAGTGCGTTTCAGGCGCGCCAGCCGGGGCAGGAAATTCATCTGCTGGCGGGCGGTGGGCCGTTCACCTTCGAGGCAGGCATCGACCTGGCCATTCGTCGCGATGACTTTCCCTGGCCTGCCGGTTATCACGCCGAAGCGCTTTTCGCTGAGAGGGTAGGGCCGGTCTGTCGGGCAGACAAGGTTGAGCAATGGTTTGATGCCCAGGGGCTGCGTCCGGATGCATTGCCATTGCATACGCGCACGAGGCTGAATGCCTGGACGGAGTGGGTCAATATCGCCGGCAGCGCACTGCCGCAAGGGCCGGCGCAGACCTTCGAGCATTTCTATTTCAGCCTGCAGGCCGCGGTGGCAGGTCTGGGTGTGGCCATCGGGCCGTGGCACCTGGTGCGCGACGACCTCGACAGCGGCTTGCTGGTTGCGCCGCTTGGCTTCGTCGAAGACGGCTCGCGCTACTGCTTGTTCTCACCCGCTGCGCCGGAGCCCGAAAGCCTGCACGCCGAGTTGTTGGCGTGGCTGCGTGAGATGGGACGCTAGCCGGGTTTCAGAGGCGATCCAGTTCCTGCTCGATCTTCGTCCATTCCGCTTTCAGGGCACGGCGCAGGTAGGCGATGAAGAGTCGGTCGCGCAGGCTGCGCAGGGTGGAGCTCCGTCGCGCGGCCTGGGCTTGCTCGATGGTTGCGCTGAGCCAGGCGCTGTCGAAGCCTGTCCAGATTGGTGGGATGGGCGCGAGCATGTTGGAGTAGCACGCGGGAGCGACGTCCTGGTAGAAGGCGGCTTGTACTGTGGCACGGTCGAAACCTGCCACCTGACGGGCGATGTATCCGTAGTCGACTTCGGTGTCGACGAATACGTCCGACAGCGCCGACCACAGATGGACGCGTTCTTCGCGGGTCATAAGCCTGTTCTGCTCAATGCTGCGTAATCGCTGGCGAGAATGTAATGGCTGGCGCGCATCCCGGCCATTGGCGCGGGCTGCTGCGAAGGCCTGACGGGATGTATCATCGGGCACATATTTGCATGGTTGAATCTGCCTGTGAGTGTCGGCCGTGCAAGCGCTGTTTTCGTATCCATGGCCGTGCGATGCCGGCCCGCCATCTGCGAGTGATGACACGATGATCAAGGTAACCGAAGTTTCCATTGCCGAGCTGCGTGCTGCGCTGGAGTCCGGCCGCATCACGGCGGTCGAGCTGGTCCAGGCCTACCTGGCGCGTATCGACGCCTACGATGGCCCGAACACGGCCACCCAGCTCAACGCGGTGGTGGTGCGCAATCCCGAGGCGCTGAAGGAAGCCGAGGCCTCCGATGCGCGCCGCGCCCGTGGCGAAACCCTCGGCCCGCTCGATGGCATTCCCTACACAGCCAAGGACAGCTACCTGGTCAAGGGCCTGACGGCGGCCTCCGGCAGCCCGGCGTTCAAGGGCCTGGTGGCGCAGCGTGACGCCTTCACCGTCGAGCGTCTGCGTGCGGCCGGCGCTATCTGCCTGGGCAAGACCAATATGCCGCCGATGGCCAATGGCGGCATGCAGCGCGGTGTCTATGGCCGTGCGGAAAGCCCCTACAACGCCGACTACCTGACCGCACCGTTCGCCTCGGGCTCATCCAACGGCGCCGGCACGGCGACTGCCGCCAGCTTCGCGGCCTTTGGCCTGGCCGAGGAAACCTGGTCCAGCGGACGCGGCCCGGCCTCCAACAACGGTCTGTGCGCCTACACGCCGTCGCGCGGGGTGATCTCGGTGCGTGGCAACTGGCCGCTGACGCCGACCATGGACGTGGTGGTGCCTTATGCCCGCACCATGGCCGACCTGCTGCAGGTGCTGGACGTGGTGGTCGCCGATGATCCGGACACTCGTGGCGACCTGTGGCGCATGCAGCCCTGGGTGCCGATTCCGAAGGCGTCCGATTTGCGTCCCGCGTCCTACCTGGCGCTGGCGGCCCAAGCCGATGCGCTGGCCGGCAAGCGCCTGGGCGTGCCGAAGATGTTCATCAATAAGGACGAACTGGCAGGCACCAGCGACAACCCGGGCATCGGCGGCCCGACGGGACAGCGCATTCACACCCGGCCGACGGTGATCGCCCTGTGGGAAGCCGCGCGCCAGGCGCTGGAAGCGGCCGGCGCCGAGGTGGTGGAAGTGGACTTCCCGCTGGTTTCCAACTGCGAGGGCGACCGGCCCGGGGCGCCGACCGTGTTCAATCGCGGCATCGTCACGCCTGAGTTCCTGCACGACGAGCTATGGGAGCTGAGCGGCTGGGCCTTCGACGACTTCCTGCAAGCCAACGGTGACCCGAAGCTCAACCGCCTGGCCGATGTCGACGGCCCGCAGATCTTCCCGCACGATCCCGGCACGTTGCCGAACCGTGAAGGCGATCTGGCGGCGGGCATGGACGAATACGTCAACATGGCCAAGCGCGGGATCAAGCCGTGGGACCAGATCGCCACGCTGCCCGACGGCCTGCGTGGCCTGGAACACACGCGCAAGATCGATCTGGAAGACTGGATGGATCAATTGGGCCTGGATGCGGTGCTGTTCCCCACCGTGGCCGATGTCGGCCCGGCCGATGCCGACGTGAACCCGGCCTCCGCCGATATCGCTTGGAGCAACGGTGTGTGGGTGGCCAATGGCAACCTGGCGATCCGTCATCTGGGCGTGCCGACCGTGACCGTGCCGATGGGCGTGATGGCCGATATCGGCATGCCGGTGGGGCTGACCTTCGCTGGTCGCGCCTATGATGATTCGGCGTTGCTGCAGCTGGCGGCGGCCTATGAGTCGACTGGCTCCAAGCGCCTGGTGCCGCCGCGCACTCCACCGTTGGGGTGAGTGCCCGCAAGGGCTGTAGGAGCGGCGCCTCGCCGCGAAAAGGCTTGGCCGACAGTTGTGTAGGTGCGAGCGTCGCGAGCGAACTGCTTTTCGCGAGCAGGGCTCGCTCCTACAGAGGCACATTGGCCCCTCTCCCGTAAACGGGAGAGGGGAGGCAAGCTGCGTTGGCTCAGGAAGAGGCTTTAGCCGTGACTGCTGCAGAGATTGTCGCCGCTAAAGCGCCTCCCACGGTTTGTAGCGCTCCACGATTCAGTGTGTAGGGCGGGAGAAAACCGCCATCGCCATTCCGGCGGGGTTACCCGCCCTGCGGTCTATCGTTCACCTGTGAATTGAAGAGGCGAGGCAGGTTGCATGGGTCCTGTGGGAGGGGCTTTAGCCGCGACTGCTGCAGAGATTGTCGCCACTAAAGCGCCTCCCACGGTTTGTAGCGTTCCATGATTCAGTGTGTAGGGCGGGAGAAAACCGCCATCGCCATTCCGGCGGGGTTACCCGCCCTGCGATCTATCGTTCACCTGTGAATTGAAGAGGCGAGGCAGGTTGCATAGGTCCTGTGGGAGGGGCTTTAGCCGCGACTGCTGTAGAGCCTGTCGCCATTAAAGCGCCTCCCACGGTTTGTAGCGCTCCACGATTCAGTACGTAGGGCGGGAGCAACCCGCCATTGCCATTCCGGCGGGTTGCTCCTGCCGGCCTACCTCTACTGCCGCAAATCCACCGCCGGTGCGCCTTGGCCGTCGAACAGCTGGCCCGGGGTGCTGGGCAGGATGCTGGGGCGGCCGTTGTCCGGGCCGCCGTTGCCGATGATGCGAATGTCGCTGTACTTCTTGCCCGACAGCGCAGCCAGACCGGCGCCGTCGCGGACGATTGTCGGCCGCAGGAAGACCATCAGGTTGCGCTTGATATGGGATTCGCGGGTAGAGCGGAACAGTCCACCGAGCAAGGGAATGTCGCCCAGTAGTGGCACCTTGGAGATGGCCTGGGTGACGTCGTCCTGAATCAGGCCGCCGAGCACGATCACCTGGCCGTCGTCGGCGAGGATGGTGCTCTTGATCGAGCGCTTGTTGGTCACCAGATCGACCGCCTGGGCGTTGAGCCCGGTGCTGGGGGCGATGGAAGAGATTTCCTGCTCGATCTCCAGGCGCAGGGTGGCGCCCTCATTGATGCTCGGTGTGACCTTGAGGGTCACGCCGATGTCCTGGCGTTCGATGGTAGTGAAGGGGTTGCCGGCACCCGAGGCGTCGGTGGTGTAGGAGCCGGTCTGGAAGGGCACGTTCTGCCCGACGAGGATTTCCGCTTTCTGGTTATCCAGGGTCAGCAGGCTTGGCGTGGACAGCAGGTTGCTCTTGCTGTTGGCCGAGAGTGCGGTGATCAGCGCGCCGAAGCGGTCGCTGCCGATGCCGATGATGGCGCCGTCGGGCAGGGTGGTGTTCTCCGGTATTTCGCCGCTTTGCAGGATCTGCAGCACGCTGCCAACCGACAAGCCGGTGCCGCCGAAATTCACCCCGCCCAGGCCACCGGTTCTGCCGCGGGCATCCACGGCCCACTGCACGCCGAGGGCGTCGGTGATGTCGCCGGAGACCTCGACGATAGCCGCTTCGACCATCACTTGGGCGCGTGGTACGTCGAGCTGGCGCACGATGTCTTCGAGGGTAGCGACCAGGTCGGGGTCGGCCAGCAGCACCAGGGCATTGAGGCTCTCGTCGGCGCGGATGAGGATGTTCGACTGCCTGCCGGTGGTTTCGCTGCTTTCCTGGTTCTTCAGGCCTTCGGAAATGTCGCCGAGGGTTTCGGCCAGGGACTTGGCATCATTGTGACGCAGGCGGATTACCCGTGTATTGGCCGAGCGGCTGGTGGGGCTGTCCAGTGAGCGGGCGAGGTCGGCCAGTTTGGCGCGGGCGTCTGGCGGACCTAGCAGAATCAGGCGATTGGTGCGGGCGTCGGCCACCACCTGGGTGGCACTGGTGCCCTTGGCCTGGCCCCGGGCAATGGCGGTATTCAGCACTTCGGCGGCGTCCATCACCCAGGCATGCTGCAGGGTGACCACGCTGAAGTCCTGCGCGCCGCTCTGGTCGAGCTGGCGCATCAGGTCTTCGATGCGTTCTATGTTGGCGCTGCGGTCGCTGATGATCAGCGCGTTGGACGAGGTGACGGCAGCCAGGTGACCGTATTGCGGCACCAGTGGACGAATCAGCGGTATCAGTTCGGCCACTGGCGCGTGCTGCACCTGGATCATGCGGGTTTCCAGGCGATCCGGCGCCGGGCGGCCGGCATCGGCTTCGGCCTTGGCTTCGGCGTTGGGCACGATGCGTGCCTGGTCGCCTTGGGTCAGCACGCTGAAACCATGAGTGGCCATCACCGAAAGGAACAATTGATAGACCTCGGACAGCCCCAGCGGCGCGCTGGAGATCACGTTGACCTGGCCCTTCACGCGCGGATCGACGACGAAGGTCTGCCCGGTGATGGCGGCGATCTGGTCAATGAATTCGCGTATGTCGGCGCCCTTGAGATTGATGGTCCAGCTTTCCTCCTGCTGGTTGGCGCTGGCCGGCACCTGCTCGATCTGCGCAAGCAGAGGCAAGGGGGCAGCGGCCAGGCCGGCGGCGAGGAGGGCGAGGGTCAGACGGCTTCGGAGAACATGCATCGGTTCAGTCGCTTTCCATAGGCTGATCGGTGGGCGTTTCCTCAGGCAGGGTGCCAGAGGCTTCCATCTGTTCGCGCAGGTCTTGCATGCGCTGGCGCAGTTGTTCGAGGTTGTTCTGGTCGAGTTGATCGAGCTGTTCGACGGGATCGTCGATCGTCTCGTCCGGTGGCGTATAGAGGCTGTACTGGCCACTCTGCTGACGAGGAAAAGCCAGGCTTTCGCGGCGGCCGTTGCGCAGCAGTTCGACGCGGTCGGCATAGACGGCATTCAGGCGCACGCCATTGTCCACATCCATGCCGACGGTATAACGCTGGGCGCTCTGGCCCTGGCGCTGGACCACTGCGCTGGAGCGTTGCGGGTCGCTGTGGACGAAGCTGCCGAGCAGAGTCAGTTGCAGGTTGGTGGCCGGGGGCGGGCCGCTGTCTTCCTGGCGTGGGGTGCCGAACAGCTGGGCGATGGGTGCCTGAGCGCGTTGTTGCAGACTTGGGGTGGTCTGACTGAGCGATTGCGCTACGGTGCTGCGCACCAGGCGCAGCAGTTCTGCGCTCTGCCAGGCCAGACTGACGCTCAGGATGAGCAGCACGAGCATGCCGATCAGGCTCGGTGCATTGTCCTTGATCCGCTGGGGAAGGGCCGAAATGGGCAAAAGCATTACTCCGCAAACGACAGTCTAGTTCTTCTTATGTGCTGGGCGTCGCGCGCTGATCATAGCAGCCTGCGCGAGGTTGGCATCCCTTAAATAGGGTGGGTGTACAGTTACAGGCGATGTGTTAAAGATAATTGAATAAACGCACAAAAAGACCGTCCTAGAGGTAGCCATTAGGTCAAACAGTCAGATTAGGCTGTGCTACCTGAATAAGGTTCTGTTCTAAGGTCACACATGAACAATTCTTTGCCCGAAACTCCCCTTCGCCGTCTGCCCTTCAGCTTTGCCAAGCGTCACGGCGTGGTGTTCGTCATGCAGGATGAGCGCGCCAGCCTGGCCCATCGTGCCGATTGTGATCTGGTGGCGCTGGCCGAGGCGCAGCGCTTCGCCGGGCGCCGACTGCCGCTGCAGGTGCTGAGTGCGCCTGAGTTCGCTCAGGTGCTGGGTGCGGCCTATCAACACGATTCTGCTTCCATGCAACTGGCCGAAGACATCGGCGGCAGCTTCGACCTGGCCTCGCTGGCCGATCAGGTGCCGGAAACCGAAGACCTGCTGGAGCAGGAGGACGACGCTCCGATCATCCGTCTGATCAATGCCATCCTCGGTGAAGCGATCAAGGAAAACGCCTCCGACATACACCTGGAAACCTTCGAGAAGCGCCTGGTGGTGCGCTTTCGCGTCGACGGCATCCTCCGTGAGGTGCTCGAGCCCAAGCGCGAGCTGGCGGCGCTGCTGGTCTCGCGGGTCAAGGTAATGGCGCGGCTGGACATCGCCGAGAAGCGCGTGCCGCAGGACGGGCGCATCTCGCTCAAGGTCGGCGGGCGCGAGGTGGACATTCGTGTGTCCACGTTGCCCTCGGCCAACGGCGAGCGGGTGGTGCTGCGTCTGCTCGACAAGCAGGCCGGGCGCCTGTCTTTGCAGCACCTGGGCATGCGCGCCGAGGATCGTGCGCTGATGGAGGAAACCGTGCGCAAGCCGCACGGCATCCTGCTGGTCACCGGCCCCACCGGCTCGGGCAAGACCACCACGCTGTATGCCAGCCTGGTCAGCCTCAATGACCACACGCGCAACATCCTTACTGTCGAAGATCCCATCGAGTATCACCTCGAAGGCATCGGCCAGACCCAGGTCAACACCAAGGTGGACATGACCTTCGCCCGCGGCCTGCGCGCCATCCTGCGTCAGGACCCGGACGTGGTGATGGTCGGCGAGATCCGCGACAAGGAAACCGCTGAGATCGCCGTGCAGGCTTCGCTGACCGGCCACCTGGTGCTGTCGACGCTGCACACCAACAGCGCTATCGGCGCCATCACTCGCCTGGTGGACATGGGCGTTGAGCCCTTTTTGCTGTCGTCATCCTTGCTTGGCGTATTGGCCCAGCGCCTGGTGCGCGTACTGTGCCCGGCGTGCAAGGAACCTTACCCGGCTGATGCGGCCGAATGCGCGTTGCTCGGCGTCCCGCTCAGTTCGCCGCCGACCCTGTATCACGCCCGTGGTTGCGCTCACTGTCATCAGCAGGGCTATCGCGGGCGTACCGGCATCTATGAACTGGTGGTCTTCGATGAAACCATGCGCACTCTGGTGCACAGTCGTGCTTCCGAGCAGGACATGACCCGCCACGCCCGGACCCTGGGCCCGAGCATTCGTGACGATGGCCGGCGCAAGGTGCTGGAAGGGGTGACCACGGTCGAGGAAGTGCTGCGCGTGACGCGAGAGGAGTAAATGGCTGCCTTTGAATATATCGCCCTCGACGGGCGCGGCCGCCAGCAGAAAGGTGTGCTGGAAGCCGACAGCGCGCGCCAGGTGCGCCAACTGCTGCGCGAGCGCCAACTGGCGCCGCTGGAGGTCAAGGCCACGCGCAGCCGTGAGCAGGACAGTGGTCAGGCGCGCCTGGGTTTTGTACGTGGACTGTCGGCGCGCGACCTGGCGCTGGTCACTCGCCAACTGGCGACGCTGATCCAGGCGGCGCTGCCCATCGAAGAGGCGCTGCGCGCCGCCGCTGCACAATCCACCAGTTCGCGTATCCAGAGCATGCTCCTGGCGGTGCGCGCCCGCGTGCTGGAGGGCCACAGCCTGGCCGGCAGCCTGAAGGAATTTCCCGCCGCTTTTCCCGAGCTGTACCGCGCCACGGTGGCAGCGGGTGAACATGCCGGGCACCTTGGTCCGGTGTTGGAGCAATTGGCCGACTACACCGAGCAGCGTCAGCAGTCGCGGCAGAAGGTGCAGCTGGCGTTGCTCTACCCGGTGATCCTGATGTGCGCCTCCTTGCTGATCGTCGGCTTTCTGCTCGGCTACGTGGTGCCGGATGTGGTCAAGGTATTCGTCGACTCCGGGCAGACCCTGCCCGCGCTGACTCGCGGGCTGATCGCCCTGAGCGACTGGGTCAAGGCCTGGGGGCTGGTGGCGCTGGTGGCGCTTATACTGGCGGTCGTCGCCTTGCGCGCAGCCCTGCGTGATGAGACGTTCCGCCTGCGCTGGCATCGCTTTCTGCTGCGCATACCGCTGATCGGCCGGCTGGGCCGCGCCACCGATTGCGCGCGCTTCGCCTCGACCCTGGCGATCCTCACCCGCAGCGGCGTGCCGCTGGTGGAGGCGCTGGCGATTGCCGGCGAAGTGATCGGCAACCGGGTGATCCGTGGCGAAGTGCTGGTGGCGGCGCAGAAGGTGCGCGAGGGTGGCAGCCTGACTCGCTCGCTGGAAGCCACCGGGCAGTTTCCGCCGATGATGTTGCATATGATCGCCAGCGGTGAGCGTTCCGGCGAGCTGGATCAGATGTTGGCGCGTACGGCGAAGAATCAGGAGAACGACCTCGGCGCACAGATCGCTCTGCTGGTCGGTTTGTTCGAGCCGTTCATGCTGGTATTCATGGGGGCGGTGGTGCTGGTGATTGTACTGGCCATCCTGCTGCCCATTCTTTCTTTGAACCAGATGGTGGGGTAACTAGGTGAATAGCAGACAAGCAGGTTTCACCCTGATTGAAATCATGGTGGTGGTGGTGATTCTGGGCATTCTGGCGGCACTGGTAGTGCCGCAGGTGATGAGCAGGCCCGATCAGGCCAAGGTTACAGCCGCGCAAAACGACATCCGGGCCATCGGCGCGGCGCTGGACATGTACAAGCTCGACAACCACAACTACCCCAGTACCCAACAGGGTCTGGAGGCGCTGGTGAGCAAACCGAGCGGGAACCCACAAGCGAAGAACTGGAACAAGGACGGCTACCTCAAGCGCCTACCCATCGACCCCTGGGGCAACCCCTATCAGTACCTGGCCCCCGGCACCAAGGGTGCCTTCGACCTCTATTCGCTCGGTGCCGACGGCAAGCAGGGTGGTAGTGACCTGAACGCCGATATCGGCAACTGGGATCTCTGACTCGACCATGCCGTCGTTCGCCTGTAGGAGCGAGTGTCGCGAGCGAAGCATGCGTCGTGGAAAACCTTCGCGAGCAGAGCTCGCTCCTGGGTTGAAGGCGCAGCGCGGCTTCACCCTGATCGAACTGTTAGTGGTGTTGGTCATCCTCAGCAGCCTGATCGGCCTGGCGGTGTTCAGCACCGGCATCGCCGGGCCGGCGCGCGAACTGCGCAGCGAGGCCGAGCGCCTCAGTGGGCTGATCGGCGTACTGGTCGATGAAGCGGTGCTGGACAACCGCGAATACGGTCTGAGTTTCACTCGTGAAGGCTATCGGGTGCTGCGTTACGACCCGCAGCGCAGCGAATGGCAGGCGCTGGATCGCCAGGCTCATCGTCTGCCGGACTGGGCCGAGCTGGCCTTCGAGGTGGAGGGCGAGGCCCTCAGCCTGCCAGCGACAGCTAGCGCTGACGCGCCACAGCTGTTGATTCTCTCCAGCGGCGAACTGACACCCTTCCGTCTGCGCCTGGCCGAACGCCGTCGTGACGGCCTGCGCCTGCAACTGTCCAGCGATGGCTTTGGTCTGCCGCGTGTCGAGGAACTGGGCACGGGGCGTGCCGGATGAAGGGCGCGCGCGGCTTCACGCTGCTCGAGGTGCTGGTGGCATTGGCCATCTTCGCCCTGATTGCCGCCAGCGTGCTGACTGCCAGTGCACGCAGCGTGCGTACGGCCAGCCAGCTTGAGTACAAGACCCTGGCCATGTGGGTGGCGGACAACCGACTGACCGAGCTGCAACTGGCCGACACGCCACCGGCTGATGGTCGCGATCAGGGCCAGGTGGAGTTTGCCGGTCGTCGCTGGTCGTGGCAGAGCGAGATTCAGGCTACCAGCGAGCCAGCCATGCGCCGCGTGACGCTGTGGGTCGCCGCCGAAGAGCGGGGCGCCCGTGGCGATCTGCGTGAACGGGCGCAGGTCACGCTCAGCGGTTTCCTGGGGGCACCGCAGTGATTCGTCTGCCCGGCAGGCGCGAGCTCTGTCTGCGAAATGTCATCGCTGCAGGTTCGCGAGCAGCGCTCGCTCCTGCAAAACCTGGTCAGCGCGGCTTCACCCTGCTGGAGCTGCTGATCGCCATCGCCATCTTCGCCCTGCTGGGCCTGGCCACCTACCGCATGCTCGACAGCGTGCTCAGAGCCGATGCCGTTACTCGCGAACACGAACGCCAGTTGCGCGAGCTGACTCGCGCCCTGTCAGCCTTCGAGCGCGATCTGCGCCAGGTAACGGTGCGGCCGATTCGTGATGGTTTCGGGGATCCCCAGCCGGCGCTGCACGGCGATCTGGCCGATGCCACAGCGCTGGAGCTGAGCCGCGCCGGTTGGCGTAACCCGCTCGGTCAAGCGCGTGCCGAGGTGCAGCGGGTGCGTTGGCAGCTCAGTGGCGAGCAATGGCAGCGGCGTTACTGGCGCGTGCTGGATCGCGCGCAGGACAGTGCGCCACAGATCCAGCAGGCGCTCGATGGCGTCGAGTCGTTGAGCCTGCGCTACCTGGACAAGGACGGGCAGTGGCAGCCTGACTGGCCGCCGGCCAATGCCTCTGGCGATGGTCTGCTCACCGAGCTGCCGCGCGCCGTGGAACTGCGGCTGCAGCATCGACGCCATGGCGAATTGCGCCGCCTGCTGCGCCTGCCCGATCTGCCGGCGCAGAACCGTGCCGGCGCGCCGTCGGAAGATCCTGATGAGGCGCCGCAGTCATGAAGCGGCAGAATGGGGTGGCCTTGATCACCGTGTTGCTGGTGGTCGCTGTGGTCACAGTGGTATGTGCCGGGCTGATCGCTCGTCAACAGCTGTCGATCCGCAGCAGTGCCAACCAGTTGCACGTGACCCAGGCCTGGCATTACGCCCAGGGTGGCGAGACCTTGGCCAAGGCGATGCTTGAGCGCGATCTGCGCCAGGGCGACCCGCGCCAACCGGTGGACCATTTGCTGGAGCCCTGGGCCAGGCCGCTGGCGCCGTTCCCGCTGGATGAGGGCGGCGAGCTGCGTGTGCGCATCGTCGACCCCAGTGGTCGCTTCAACCTCAACAGTCTGGTGCGTCAGGGACGACCCAACGAGCTGGCGGTGCTGCGCCTGCGCCGCCTGTTGCTGCGTCTGGGCATCGACAAACCCTACGCCGAGCGCCTGCTGGACTGGCTGGATGGCGACAGTGAACCGCAGGGTGGCAATGGCGCCGAGGACGGCCAGTATCTGTTGGCGACACCGCCTTATCGCACCGCCAATCGGGAGATCACCGACATATCGGAACTGCGTCTGCTGCTGGAAATGGAAGAGGCTGACTATCGCCGCCTGTTGCCCTTCGTCAGTGCGCTGCCGAGCGAGGCGCTGCTCAACGTCAACACCGCCAGCGCGATGGTGCTCTCCAGCCTGTCCGACGGTTTGACGCCGGATGCGGCCCTGGCGCTGATCGCCGGGCGCGGCACCGAGGGGTATGCCAGCCCGGCAGCTTTCGCCGCGCAGCCTGTGCTTGCCGGCCTGGGTGAGCAGGCGGTGCAGGGGCTGGCGGTCGGCAGCCAGTATTTCGAGGTGTTCAGCGAGGTAAATCTGGGTGAACGCCGGGTGGTATTGCGCAGCCTGTTGCAGCGCAGCAATGATGGCCAGGTCAGTGTCCTGGCGCGTGATCTGGGGCAGGGCGGCATGCCGCCACGGCCCATCGAGGAAGAACAGGAATGAAACCGTTATGGATTTTTCTGCCGCCTGAGGCGTGTCATACGCTCTCAGCGGATCTGGCCGTGCAGCGTGTCACGGCAGACGGCAGTCGCACCCTCAGTCTGGCCGAGGCCCTGACCGATTTGCCGACGCACTGGGAGCTGGTGCTGCCGGTGGAGGCGGTCACCGCCTGCGCTGTGCAACTGCCGACGCAGAAGGCGCGCTGGATGCGCCAGGCGCTGCCATTCGCGGTGGAGGAGTTGCTGGCCGAAGATGTCGAGCTGATGCACCTGGCCTTGGGTGAGCAACTGGCCGATGGTCGTCACCGTGTCTATGCGCTGCGCGCCGCTTGGCTACGCGAGTGCCTGGCCCTGTGTGCGGTGCAGCCGCCGCAGGCGATCCGCGTCGATGCCGATCTGCTGCCGCGCCAGGGCAGTCATTTGCTCTGGCTGCAGTCGCGCTGGTTGCTCGGCGGTGAGGCGCCCTGGCGCCTGGCTTTGCAGAGTGAGGACTGGCCAGCGCTGGCAGAGCGCTGCCCAACGCCGTGCATTGTTAGTGCGCCGACTGGGCAGGCGCTGCCCGAGCCGGTGGGTGAGGTGCATCTGCTTGAGGATGCGCACCAGTGGCTGGTGCGTCAGGGCGGCGGTGTCGATCTGGCCCAGGGGGAATTTGCCTTGCGCCAGAGTGGCGACGCTTGGCGGCGTTGGCGCCCGCTGGCCGGGGTGCTGGTGCTGTGTCTCGTGTTGCAGTGGGGTTTCAATCTCGTGCAGGGCTGGTACCTGCAGCGCGAAGCTGATGCGTATGCGGCGTCCAGCGAGGCGCTGTACCGCGAGTTGTTTCCGCAGGACAGCAAACTGATCAACCTGCGCGCGCAGTTCGATCAGCATCTGGCGCAGTCCACGGGCGGCGACAGCCCGATGCTGGGCCTGCTGGCCGAAGTGGCGGCGGCGCTGCATGCCGATGGTGCAGCGCTGGTGCAGGTCAATCAGCTCGATTACAGCGCGCCCCGTGGCGACCTGTCGTTGCAGTTGCAGGCGCCGAGCTTTGCCGAACTGGAGCGTTTGCGTGAGCGTCTGGAGGAATCTGGCCTGTCGGTACAGATGGGCTCGGCCAGTCGCGAAGCCGAGGGTGTCAGCGCACGTGTGGTGATAGAAGGATGATGGACATGTCGAGGACAGGTTTGAGCGAAAGCCTGCAACTGCACTGGCAGCGCTCGCCGCTGGCGCAGCGCTGGCAGACGCTGCCGGCGCGTGATCGCCTGGCACTTGTGGCGCTGAGCGCTTTCCTGTTGCTGGTGCTGTGTTATCTGGCGTTGTGGCAGCCAGTGCAGCGCCAGGCTCAGGCCGCGCGCGCCGCGTTCGAAGAGCAGCGCGCGCTATATGCCTACCTGCAAAGCCGTGCGCCGCAGGTTCAGGGGCGCGATCTGCAGCCGCGCTCCAGTCTCGACCCGGCGCGCCTGCAGGGTGTGGTCACGGCCAGTGCGGCCGAGCAGGGGCTGGTGATCGAGCGCCTGGATACCGAGGGCTTTGGCGCCGTGCAGGTCAACCTGCAGCCGGTGGCATTCGCCCAGTTGCTGCGCTGGATCGAGGCGCTGGAGGGGCAGGGCGTGCGCGTCGAGGAAGCCGGGATGGACCGCGCCGAGGAAAACCGCGTAACCGCGCGTCTAAGCCTGCGCGTCGACGGGTAGGATGCGCCAAGCGCACCGGCCTGCTTGTGGGCTTCGCTATCGCGCGTGGTTATCTCGGTGCGCACGGCGCACCCTACGGTTTGGCTCGGAGCCCCGGTAACATCGCGCACCCAATTGGGCGCTTAGGGAACGTTGGTGCTTCGAAAGGGTGTCATTCTCAACCTCGAATGAACCGTGTGAGAGGCTGTGGAGCCCATACAATGGGGCTTCGGTGATTCATGGCCTGAGTATTGCTGTAGATATTCGTTTACCCTTTTCTTCTTTATCACTCCTTTCGCGGGCTGTCAATATCTGCTCCCGGCGCTTCCTGTGCTTCTGTAATTAGTTGTCGCATTGAGGAAATATCGCCTCATTGCCTGCCGCTAGAATGCCGCTCACCCAGCCAAGGCCCTTTGTCGCTCGTCCACCACGACGGCGCAGCACCGCCTTCTACAATCCATAAAAGGCCCGGGCCCCTCACTGCCATCGATGCCATACCCAATTCGAAGGAGCAAAGAATGAAGAAGATCGCACTGCTTGGCGCCCTGGCGCTGTCCCTGATGTCGCCCCTGGCCATGGCCGAGAAGCCGCTGCGCATCGGCATCGAGGCGGCCTACCCGCCCTTCGCATTCAAGACTCCCGATGGCCAGATTGCCGGCTTCGACTACGACATCGGCAACGCCCTGTGCGAAGAGATGAAGGTCGAGTGCAAGTGGATCGAGCAGGAGTTCGATGGCCTGATCCCGGCACTGAAAGTACGCAAGTTCGACGCGGTGCTGTCGTCCATGTCGATCACCGAAGATCGCAAGAAATCCGTGGACTTTACCGGCAAGTACTACGCCACTCCCGCCAAGCTGGCGATGAAGGCCGGTACCGAGATCAAGGACCCGCTGGTCGACCTGAAAGGCAAGAAGATCGGCGTGCAGCGTTCGTCCGTGTATGACCGTTACGCCACCGACATCTTCGCCCCGGCTGGCGCCGAAGTAGTGCGCTACAGCTCGCAGAACGAAGTGTTCCTGGACATGCAGTCCGGCCGTCTGGATGCCACCCTGGCCGACTCGGTCAACATCGATGACGGCTTCCTCAAGACCGACGGCGGCAAGGGCTTCGCGTTCGTCGGCCCGGACTTCAGCGACGTGAAGTACTTCGGCGAAGGCCAGGGCATCGCCGTGCGCAAGGGTGACCAGGCGCTGGCCGACAAGATCAGCGCGGCCATCCTGGCCATCCGCGCCAACGGCAAGTACAAGGAAGTGCAGGATAAGTACTTCGACTTCGACGTTTACGGCGAGTAAGCGCTCCCAGGCAGATGAAGTGGCACTAGCCTTTTTCAGGTTGTGCCACTTTTTTCTTGGGTCTGCGGGGTCGGTTCTGGTTGGCCTTGCCTGAATACCAATTCTGGTATTCAACCTGTGATCCGTCGCGTTAGCGACATGAATTTCCTTTGTGCTAGCTGGCGCCTGGGGTGCCTGAGAGGTATTAGCGCATGCTTCAAGGCTACGGCTCGACCATTCTCGATGGTGCCTGGCTTACCGTGCAGTTGGCACTGCTGTCGATGGCGCTCGCTATCGCACTTGGCCTGCTCGGTGCGGCTTTTCGTCTGTCTCCGGTGAGGTGGCTGGCCCTGCTGGGCGAGACCTACGCTACGGTGATTCGCGGTATTCCCGAACTGGTGCTGATCCTGCTGATTTTCTTCGGCGGGCAGGATCTGGTGAATCGCATTGCCCCGTTGCTGGGCCATGAGGATTACATCGATATCAATCCATTCGTGGCAGGTGTCGGCACGCTGGGCTTCATTTACGGCGCCTATCTGTCGGAGACCTTTCGTGGCGCCTTCATGGCCATCCCCAAGGGGCAGGGCGAGGCGGGCATGGCCTATGGCATGAGCCCGCTGCGGGTGTTCTTGCGCATCCTCGTGCCGCAGATGATCCGCCTGGCGATTCCCGGTATCACCAACAACTGGCTGGTGCTGGTCAAGGCCACCGCGCTTATCTCTCTGGTCGGCCTGCAGGACATGATGGCCCGCGCCAAGAGCGCTGGTGATGCGACCCGTGAGCCTTTCATCTACATCCTCCTGGTGGCGGCTGTCTACCTGGCGATTACCAGTGTGTCGCTGCTGGTGTTGCGCTATCTCGAGCGCCGCTATTCGGTCGGCGTGAAAGCCGCCGACATCTGAGGGAGTCACCATGCTTTTCGATTACAACGTGGTACTCGACAGCTTGCCGCTGTACTTCGGTGGTGTGCTGGTGACCCTCAAGCTGCTGATCATCGCGTTGGCCGTGGGTTTGCTGCTGGCGGTGCCGCTGGCGATCATGCGGGTATCAAGGCAGCCCTTGATCAACTTTCCTGCATGGCTCTACACCTATGTGATCCGTGGCACGCCGATGCTGGTGCAACTGTACCTGCTGTACTACGGCCTGGCCCAGTTCGAGGCCGTGCGTGAGAGCTTCATGTGGCCTTACCTGTCCAGCGCCACCTTTTGCGCCTGTCTGGCCTTCGCCATCAATACCAGCGCCTACACCGCTGAAATCCTGGCGGGCAGCCTCAAGGCCACGCCTCACGGCGAGATCGAGGCAGCTAAGGCCATGGGCATGTCGCGCAGCAAGCTCTATCGCCGCATTCTGCTGCCTTCGGCGCTGCGCCGCGCGCTGCCGCAGTACAGCAACGAGGTGATCATGATGCTGCACGCCACGAGCCTGGCCTCGGTAGTGACCCTTATCGACATCACCGGTGCGGCCAAGACCGTCACCTCGCAGTACTTCATGCCGTTCGAGGCCTACCTCACCGCCGGCCTGTTCTACCTGGCGCTGACCTTCATTCTGGTGCGTCTGTTCAAGCTGGCCGAGCGCCGCTGGCTGGCCTACATGGCCCCGCGCAAGGCCTGATGCCATGACGATTCAAGAGAACCCGAACATGTACAAACTCGAAGTTCAGGACCTGCACAAGCGTTACGGCAGCCATGAAGTGATCAAGGGCGTGTCGATGGCGGCCAAGGCGGGCGACGTGATCAGCATCATTGGCTCCAGCGGCTCGGGCAAGAGCACCTTTCTGCGCTGCCTGAACCTGCTGGAACAGCCGCATGCCGGCAAGATCCTGCTCAACAACGAAGAGCTGAAGCTGGTTTCGACCAAGGACGGTTCCCTGCGCGCGGCGGATGCCAAGCAGTTGCAGCGCATGCGCTCGCGCCTGGCCATGGTGTTTCAGCACTTCAACCTGTGGTCGCACATGAGCGCCCTGGAGAACGTGATGGAAGCGCCGGTGCACGTGCTCGGTGTGAGCAAGGCCGAGGCCCGCGACAAGGCCGAGCACTACCTGGCCAAGGTCGGCGTGGCGCACCGCAAGGATGCCTACCCCGCGCACATGAGTGGTGGCGAGCAGCAGCGCGTGGCCATCGCCCGTGCCCTGGCCATGGAGCCGGAGGTGATGCTGTTCGACGAACCCACTTCGGCGCTCGACCCCGAACTGGTCGGCGAAGTGCTCAAGGTGATGCAGGACCTGGCCACCGAAGGCCGCACCATGGTGGTGGTGACCCACGAAATGGGCTTCGCCCGTGAGGTATCGAACCAGTTGGTATTCCTGCACAAGGGGCTGGTCGAAGAGCGCGGTTGCCCGAAGGAAGTGCTGGCCAATCCGCAATCCGAGCGACTGCAGCAGTTCCTTTCCGGCAGTCTCAAATAATAAGAAGCTAGACTGCGCACTTAACTGGTGCGTTGAACCCATTGAATAGACGCTAATGACCCCCCATCGAATCGGCTTTCTCTACTGGCCCGGCACCAAGGCCCTGACCCTGTCCCTGGCGGAGGAAGCCCTGCGTGTCGCCCAGCGCGTGCACCCGGAAGTGGTGTACGAGCTGGTGTTTCTCCAGGCCGAGCCGCTGGCTGCTGGTGACTGGCGTCTGCCGGGTGAGCCCTGGGCTGGGCATCTGGAGGGGTTGGACAAGCTGTTCCTGCTTGCCGATGCGCCGCCAGCGCAGGTTGCCGCCGGTCTGGCGGCTGCGCTCAAGCAGCAGGTGCGCAGCGGTTGCGTGATCGGCGGCCTGTCTGCCGGGGTTTATCCGCTGGCTCAGCTTGGTTTGCTCGATGGTTATCGCGCGGCGGTGCACTGGCGCTGGCAGGACGATTTCGCCGAGCGTTTCCCCAAGGTCATCGCCACCAGCCATCTGTTCGACTGGGACCGTGACCGCCTGACCGCCTGCGGTGGTCTGGCCGTACTCGATCTGCTGCTGGCGGTGCTGGCACGCGATCACGGCGCCGAACTGGCCGGTGCAGTCAGCGAAGAGCTGGTGGTCGAGCGCATTCGCGAGGGCGGTGAGCGTCAGCGTATTCCGCTGCAGAATCGCCTGGGTTCCAGCCACCCCAAGCTGACCCAGGCGGTGCTGCTGATGGAAGCCAACATCGAGGAGCCGCTGACCACCGACGAGATCGCCCAGCACGTGTGCGTGTCGCGGCGTCAGCTGGAGCGCATCTTCAAGCAGTACCTCAACCGTGTGCCCAGCCAGTATTACCTGGAGCTGCGTCTGAACAAGGCGCGCCAACTGCTGATGCAGACCAGCAAGTCGATCATCCAGATCGGCCTGTCCTGCGGTTTCTCCTCGGGGCCGCACTTCTCCAGCGCCTACCGCAACTTCTTCGGCGCCACGCCGCGCGACGACCGTAACCAGCGACGTAGCAACAGCCCTTTCGAGCTGACGTCGACGCCGGTCGAGCGCGGCTGAGCTGTACGTAGGAGCGAGCCGTAGCCCGGATGAAATCCGGGGGTGATCATGATGTCACCTCCCGGATTTCATCCGGGCTACGCAAACACGGGCTTCGATACTGACCGGTCAGCCTGCGGAGAATTTTTCCAGCGGCGTGCTCCAGGCGGTGATCTGCGATTAAACTGCGCCTTTCCGATGCTTTCTGTCGCTTGGACGAAAACCCGCGAAAAACCTGGGGTGGCGCTGTAATAAGTTGTCGCATGGCGACAATGCCGGCCCCGATTCAGTCCCTACAATCCTTGCATTCCCTGCCGTTGCGGGCCTTTCGTCGCCTGCCAGCGGCCGGTATTTCTCATCAGGAGAGCTTTGATGTCCGTTCAGCACGATGCGGTGCAACGCGCCGATTTCGACCAGTTCATGGTTCCCAACTACGCCCCTGCTGCCTTCGTACCCGTGCGCGGCCTGGGTTCGCGAGTCTGGGATCAGAGCGGTCGAGAGCTGATCGACTTCGCTGGCGGCATCGCCGTCAACGTGCTCGGCCACTGTCACCCGGCACTGGTCGCGGCGCTGACCAAGCAGGCCAATACCCTGTGGCACATCTCCAACGTCTTCACCAACGAGCCGACACTGCGCCTGGGCAAGAAGCTGGTCGAGGCGACCTTCGCCGAGCGCGTGTTCTTCTGCAACTCCGGCGCCGAGGCCAACGAGGCGGCATTCAAGCTGGCGCGTCGCGTCGCCCATGACCGTTTCGGCCCGGAAAAGCACGAGATCATCGCCGCTACCAACAGCTTCCATGGTCGCACCCTGTTCACCGTCAGCGTCGGCGGCCAACCGAAGTACTCCGATGGTTTCGGGCCGAAGATCCAGGGCATCACCCATGTGCCGTACAACGATCTGGAGGCGCTGAAAGCCGCCATTTCCGACAAGACCTGCGCCGTGGTGCTGGAGCCCGTGCAGGGCGAGGGCGGCGTGCTGCCGGCCGACCAGGCCTATCTGGAAGGCGCCCGCGAGCTGTGCAACGCGCACAATGCGCTGCTGGTGTTCGATGAGGTGCAGAGCGGCATGGGCCGTACCGGCGAACTCTTCGCCTATATGAACTACGGCGTGGTGCCGGACATTCTCTCCAGCGCCAAGAGCCTGGGCGGTGGGTTCCCCATCGCGGCGATGCTCACCACCACCGAGCTGGCCAAGCATTTCTCGCCCGGCACCCACGGCACCACCTACGGCGGCAACCCGCTGGCCTGTGCGGTCGGTGAGGCGGTGCTGGATATCGTCAACACCCGCCAGACCCTGGACGGTGTGAAGGCCAAGAGCGAGCAGTTCAAGACGCGCCTGCTGGCGCTGGGCAAGCAGTACGGGCTGTTCGAGCAGGTGCGTGGCATGGGGTTGCTGCTTGGCTGCGTGCTCAACGAGGCGTGGATGGGCAAGGCCAAGCAAGTGCTCGATGCTGCCACCGCCGAAGGCCTGATGATTCTGCAGGCTGGCCCGGATGTGGTGCGTTTCGCCCCGAGCCTGGTGGTCGAAGACGCCGATATCGACGAAGGCCTGGCTCGTTTCGAGCGTGCGCTGAGCAAACTGACGGCGGCCTGAGTCCCTGCTGACTTACTGTGGGAGGGCTTTAGCCGCGACAATCGCCGCTCAAGCGCCTCCCACGGCTGTCCGCCCGACCCTGGCTACGAATCTTGTAGCTTCCGTGTTTTAGAAGGAGTGACCCATGCTGGTGATGCGCCCTGCGCAAATGGCGGACCTGGCGGATGTGCAGCGACTGGCTGCTGACAGCCCGGTGGGTGTCACTTCATTGCCGGACGATGCAGGCAGGCTGGGCGACAAGATCGCCGCCTCGGATGCGTCGTTCGCCGCCGAGGTCAGTTTCAATGGCGAGGAAAGCTACTTCTTCGTCCTCGAGGACACCGAAAGTGGCCGTCTGGTCGGCTGTTCCGGGATCGTTGCCTCGGCGGGCTATTCCGAGCCCTTCTACAGCTTTCGCAACGAAACCTTCGTGCATAACTCGCGTGAGCTGAAGATCCACAACAAGATTCACGTGCTGTCACTGTGTCACGACCTTACCGGCAACAGCCTGCTCACCAGCTTCTATGTCGAGCGCCCGCTGGTCAGCAGTGCGTTCGCCGAGCTCAATTCGCGCGGGCGCCTGTTGTTCATGGCCGGTCACCCGGAACGCTTCGCCGACGCGGTCGTGGTGGAGATCGTCGGTCATAGCGACGAGAACGGCGATTCGCCGTTCTGGGATGCAGTGGGGCGCAACTTCTTCGACATGACCTACGCCGAGGCCGAGCGCCTGTGCGGCCTCAAGAGTCGCACCTTCCTTGCCGAGCTGATGCCGCATTACCCGATCTACGTGCCGCTGCTCTCCGACGAGGCGCAGGAGGCCATGGGCCAGGTGCATCCGCGTGCGCAGATCACCTTCGACATCCTCATGCGCGAAGGCTTCGAGACCGATCACTACATCGACATCTTCGACGGTGGCCCGACCCTGCATGCGCGTACATCGGGCATTCGCAGCATCGCGCAAAGCCGCCTGGTGCCGGTGAGGATTGGCGAGGGCGAGGCCGGTGGCCGCCAGTATCTGGTGAGCAATGGCCAGCTGCAGGATTTTCGCGCCATCGTCGCCGACCTCGACTGGGTACCGGGCAAGCCTGTGGTGCTCAGTGCTCGGGCGGCCGAGGCTCTGGGCGTCGGTGAGGGCGCCAGCGTCAGGTTGGTAGCGGTTTAACAGGCCCTGCTCCGCTGGAGAGGGCGCCCTTCAAGGGCAGAGGAGAGTGCCGGCGGCGCTCTTGAGGAATCTGGAGGCTTTATGATCGTTCGTCCTGTGCGCAGTGCCGACTTGCCGGCTCTGATCGACCTGGCTCGCAGCACCGGCGCTGGCCTGACCACGCTGCCGGCCAACGAGGAGCGCCTTGCGCACCGGGTCGGCTGGGCGGAGAAGGCATTTCGTGGCGAGGCCGAACGTGCCGACGCCGACTACCTGTTCGTGCTCGAAGACGATGCCGGCAAGGTGGTGGGTATTTCTGCGGTAGCCGGCGCCGTCGGCCTGCGTGAGCCCTGGTACAACTACCGGGTCGGCCTGACCGTTAGCGCCTCGCAGGAATTGAACATTCATCGCCAGGTGCCGACGCTGTTCATGGCCAACGACCTGACCGGCAACTCTGAGCTGTGCTCGCTGTTCCTGCATGCCGACTACCGCAATGGCCTCAACGGACGGCTGTTATCGAAGGCGCGTTTTCTGTTCATCGCCGAGTTTCGCCAGCTGTTCGGCGACAAGGTGATCGCCGAGATGCGCGGTATGTCCGACGAGCGTGGACGCTCGCCGTTCTGGGAAAGCCTCGGTCGGCATTTCTTCAAGATGGAGTTCTCCCAGGCGGACTACCTCACCGGCGTCGGCAACAAGGCCTTCATCGCCGAATTGATGCCGAAGTTTCCGCTCTATACCTGCTTCCTTTCCGAGGATGCGCGCGCAGTGATCGGACGCGTGCACCCGGACACCGAGCCGGCGCTGGCCATGCTCAAGGCCGAGGGTTTCAGCTATCAGGGCTATGTCGATATCTTCGATGCGGGCCCGGCCATCGAGGCGGAAACCGCGAAGATTCGCGCCGTGCAGGGCAGCCAGAACCTGGTGCTGGCCATCGGTACGCCGGGGGACGACGCCGACCCCTTCCTGGTGCACAACCGCAAGTGCCAAGACTGCCGTATCACCGCTGCACCTGCGCGCCTGGCGGCCGGTACCCTGGTGGTCGATCCGCTGACCGCCAAACGCCTGCGCCTTTCGGCGGGTGATCAGGTACGCGCCGTGCCGCTGGCGGCGCACCGCTGAGTTATTGGTTTTGCGCAGCGGCCCAAGCCGGCCGCTGGAAAATGCTGGGAGTGGTAAAACAAGATGAACACTCATTACATCGCAGGTCAGTGGCAGCCCGGTCAGGGTGAGTCGCTGCAATCGCTCGACCCGGTCAGCCAGGCCGTGCTGTGGCAGGGCCAGGGCGCCACTGCTGCGCAGGTCGATGCAGCCGTTGCTGCTGCGCGTGGCGCGTTCTCGCTGTGGGCTGCGCACTCGCTGGATGGCCGCATCGCCGTGCTGGAACGTTTCGCTGCCTGCCTGAAGTCGCGTGCCGACGAAGTGGCCCGGGCGATTGGCGAAGAGACCGGCAAGCCGCTTTGGGAGGCCGCTACCGAAGTGAACAGCATGGTGGGCAAGGTCGCCATCTCGATCCAGAGCTATCGCGAGCGCACTGGCGAGAAGAGCGGCCCGCTGGGCGACGCCACGGCCGTGCTGCGCCACAAGCCGCATGGCGTGGTGGCAGTGTTCGGCCCCTACAACTTTCCCGGCCACTTGCCTAACGGCCATATCGTGCCGGCGCTCCTGGCCGGTAACTGCGTGCTGTTCAAGCCCAGCGAGCTGACGCCCAGGGTGGCCGAGCTGACCGTGCAATGCTGGATCGAGGCCGGGCTGCCCGAGGGCGTGCTTAGCCTGCTGCAGGGCGGTCGTGAAACCGGCGTCGCCCTGGCTGGCCATCCCGGTATCGACGGGCTGTTCTTCACCGGCTCCAGCCGCACCGGCAACCTGCTGCACGCCCAGTTCGCCGGGCGCCCGGACAAGATTCTGGCGCTGGAAATGGGTGGCAACAATCCGCTGATCGTCGATCAGGTCACTGACGTCGACGCCGCCGTGTACACCATCGTCCAGTCTGCATTTATCTCGGCTGGCCAGCGCTGCACCTGCGCGCGCCGTCTGCTGGTGCCGCAGGGGGAGTGGGGCGACGCCCTGCTGGCGCGCCTGGTGCAGGTCGCCGGGCAGATCAAGGTCGGTCGTTTCGACGAACAGCCGGCACCGTTCATGGGCTCGGTGATTTCCCTGCAGGCCGCCGCGCAGTTGATGCAGGCACAGCAGAATCTGCTGACCAAGGGGGCAACGGCGTTGCTGCCAATGACGCAGCCGCAGGCGGGTGCAGCGCTACTCACGCCCGGCATCCTCGATGTCACGGCGGTTGGCGAGTGTCCTGATGAGGAATTCTTCGGCCCGCTGTTGCAGGTGATCCGCTACGACAGCTTCGAGTCTGCCATCGCCGAAGCCAATGCCACTGCTTACGGTCTGGCCGCGGGGCTGCTGTCCGACTCTCGCGCGCGCTTCGAGCAGTTCTGGCTGCACAGCCGCGCCGGTATCGTCAACTGGAACAAGCAGCTCACCGGCGCTGCCAGCACTGCGCCTTTCGGCGGTATCGGCGCCTCTGGCAACCACCGCGCCAGTGCCTACTACGCCGCCGATTATTGCGCCTACCCGGTGGCCGGGCTGGAGAGCGAAAGCCTGACTTTGCCCGCGACCCTGACCCCGGGAGTGACCCTGTGATGACCGCCTATGAGATGAACTTTGACGGACTGGTCGGGCCGACCCACAACTACGGTGGGTTGTCTTACGGCAATGTTGCCTCGCAGAGCAACAGCCAGGTCGTGTCGAGCCCCCGGGAAGCAGCCAAGCAGGGCCTGGCGAAGATGAAGGCGCTGATGGACATGGGCTTCAAGCAAGGCGTATTGGCCCCGCAGGAGCGCCCGGATGTCGCTGCGTTGCGCCGCCTGGGCTTTATCGGCAGCGATGTCGAGGTGATCGAGCGTGTGGCGCGCGAGGCCATGCCTTTGTTGGTTGCAAGCTGCTCGGCTTCGAGTATGTGGACGGCCAATGCCTGCACTGTCAGCCCCAGCGCCGATACTGCAGACGGGCGCGTGCATTTCACCGCCGCCAACCTCAATTGCAAGTTCCACCGCAGCATCGAGCATCCGACCACCAGTCGTGTGTTGCAGGCGATGTTCGCCGACCAGGCGCACTTTGCCCATCACCCGGCGCTGCCAGCGGTGGCCCAGTTCGGCGATGAAGGTGCGGCCAACCACACGCGCTTTTGCAAGGCTTATGGCGACGCCGGCGTGGAGTTCTTCGTCTATGGGCGCAGCGCCTTCGACACCCGTTACCCGGCACCGGCGCGCTACCCAGCGCGGCAGACCCTGGAGGCCAGCCAGGCTGTCGCCCGTTTGCACGGGCTGAGCGAGGCGGGCGTAGTCTATGCCCAGCAGAATCCGGCGGTGATCGATCAGGGCGTGTTCCACAACGACGTGATCGCCGTGGGCAACGGCGAGGTGCTGTTCTATCACCAGGACGCCTTCCTCTATACCGACAAAGTGCTGGCCGAGCTGGGCGACAAACTGGCTCGTCGCGGCGGCAACTTCCAGGCCGTATGCGTGCCAGGCTCTGCCGTCAGCGTGCAGGACGCGGTGCGTTCCTACCTGTTCAACAGCCAGCTGCTGACGCGCGCCGATGGCAGCATGCTGCTGGTGGTACCGGAGGAGTGCCGCAACAACCCCAGCGTCTGGCGTTATCTGCAGCAGCTGACGGCCGGCGGCGGGCCGATTCGCGAGGTGCGGGTGTTCGACCTCAAGCAGAGCATGCAGAACGGCGGTGGCCCAGCCTGCCTGCGCCTGCGCGTGGCGCTCAATGAGCAGGAGCTGGCTGCGGTCAATCCGGGCGTGGTGATGAGCGACGCGTTGCACGACACCTTGGTGGCCTGGGTCGACAAGCATTACCGCGACCGCCTCAGCGAAGCCGATCTGGCCGACCCGCAATTGCTGACCGAATGCCGTACGGCATTGGATGAACTGACGCAGATCCTTAAACTGGGCTCGGTCTATCCTTTCCAGATAGCCTGAACCTGACCTCGACTCCCGGAGATTTTATGAGCGACGCTCTGCAACTGATTCTTGAAGATAACGACGGCACCCAACTGGAGACCTCCTGCAGTCGCTTTGCTGTGGTCTGGCAGGGCAAGGAACTGTGGGTGCAGGCCGTTGGCGATCAGTTGCTGATCGGCGTCGATGTGGATGAAGGCGATACCGAGTACGTCAACCTGCTGTTGCGTCCACAGGCTACCAACCTGGTGAGCCTGCAGTTGGAGATGGAGCCGATGATCGTCGATGAGGACGATCATGTTCATGGCCCGGACTGCAACCACTGATTGAACCTTGTAGGGTGGGCCGTTGTTGGTGGGCTGAAGCGGAGCGCCGCCCGGCCCACCCTACGAAAATGCTGCGAACCAAGGAGTGCCCATGCTTGCCCTCGGCAAACTGCTTGAACTGACCCTGGCCGGCCACGAGCCGTCGGCGAAGATTCAACTGACGCCTGACGGCACGCGTCTGCGCTGGCTCGATGAAGGTGCGCTGGAGGTAACACCGCCTGCAGCGCGCGACAATGGTCTCGACCTGCTGCTGTCGGCCGGTGTGCACGGCAACGAAACCGCGCCCATCGAACTGCTCGACCGATTGCTGCGCGGCATCGCGCGCAACGAGCTACACCCGGCGGCGCGCATTCTCTTTCTGTTCGGCAACCCCGAGGCCATGCGCCGCGGTGAGCGTTATGTCGAACAGGACCTCAACCGCCTGTTCAGCGGTCGTCACGAGCAATCCAGTGGCTTCGAGGCCATTCGTGCCTGCGACCTGGAGCACCTGGCCGTCAATTTCTTCGGCAAGGATACCGGTCGCACGCGTCTGCATTACGACCTGCACACCGCCATTCGCGCCTCGAAGATCGAGCAGTTCGCCCTCTATCCGTGGCAGGAAGGTCGTGCCCACTCGCGTCGCGAGTTGGAGCGCCTGCGTGCTGCCGGCATCGAGGCGGTGCTGTTGCAGAACAAATCGTCGATCACCTTCAGCGCCTACACCTATGCGCAGCTCGGCGCCGAGGCCTTTACTCTAGAGTTGGGCAAGGCGCGTGCCTTCGGCCAGAACGAATTGGTCAAGCTCGATCTGCTGGAGAACGCGCTGCATGCGCTGATCGAAGGGCGTGAGGTGACCAGCGGTGAGCCGACACTCGATGGTTTGCAGCTTTTTTCGGTATCGCGTGAAGTGATCAAGCACAGCGACAGCTTCCAGTTGTACCTGCCGGCGGATATCGAAAACTTTACCGAACTGGAGCCCGGTTACCTGCTCGCCGAAGATATCGCCGACAGCCGCTGGGTGGTGGAGGAGCGGGGCGCACGGATCATCTTCCCCAATCCCAAGGTCAAGAATGGCCTGCGCGCCGCCATCCTGATCGTCCCTGACGATGGTGCCGGTCTGGCGTAGCCCGGATGCAATCCGGCGATCACCGGTATATTTTCCCCGGATTTCATCCGGGCTACGGTGTCGGCAAGTTGCTTTATCGCGCAACTGTATCTTTCACCGCACTGGCGACCTCTTTAGCATGAGCCTTTCGCCAATTGCCGGGAAAGCCCGTCATGCCCCTGATCGACCTACGCAGCGACACCGTTACCCAACCCACTGCTGCCATGCGCGAAGCCATGATGGCTGCCGAGCTGGGTGATGATGTGTATGGCGAAGACCCTACGGTAAACCGCCTGGAGGCTTGGCTGGCCGATGAGCTGGGCTTCGCGGCGGCGCTGTTCGTCCCCACTGGCACCATGAGCAACCTGCTCGGCCTGATGGCTCATTGCGAACGGGGTGACGAATACATCGTCGGCCAGCAGGCGCATACCTATAAATACGAGGGTGGCGGCGCGGCCGTACTCGGTTCCATCCAGCCACAGCCGATCGAAGGCGAGGCCGATGGCTCGCTCGATCTGGCCAAGGTCGAAGCGGCGATCAAACAGGACGACTTTCACTTCGCCCGTACTCGCCTGCTGACCCTGGAAAACACCATGCAAGGCAAGGTGCTGCCGCTCGGTTACCTGGCCGCTGCGCGTGAACTGACCCGGCGCCGTGGTCTGAGCCTGCATCTGGATGGCGCCCGCCTGTACAACGCCGCCGTCAAGCTCGGCGTGCCGGCACGAGAGATCACCCAGCACTTCGACTCGGTCTCGGTATGTCTGTCCAAAGGTCTCGGTGCGCCGGTCGGCTCGGTGCTCTGCGGCAGCGCTGCGCTGATCGCCAAGGCGCGCCGTCTACGCAAGATGGTCGGCGGCGGTATGCGTCAGGCGGGTGGGTTGGCGGCGGCGGGCTTGTATGCGCTGCAGCATCAGGTTCAGCGTCTGGCCGATGACCACGCCAACGCGGCGCGTCTGGGCAGCGCCCTGGCCGAACTGGGCTACAGCGTCGAGCCGGTTCAGACCAATATGGTCTATGTGCAGCTCGGCGAGCGTGCCGGGCAGATCAAGGCCTTCATGGCTGAGCGCGGCATCGTCGTCAGCGCGGCGCCACGCCTGCGTATGGTCACTCATCTGGATGTCAGCGCCGAGCAGATCGAGCAGGTGATCGAGGCCTTTGCCGCTTTTCGCGCTCAATGATCAAGAAGCCAATACCCAATAGGTGTTGGCTATCAACAAGGTACTAGCCGCAAGCGATAGGCCCGATATAATGCGGCCCTTTGCAGACCACGTGAAAACTACTGCGCTCGGTCATGCTGCGTTAAAAACCGGCTCAGAATGCTCATTTACAACTCGTAAACTGCGCTTCTTCACCGTTTTTTGCCTTGCCTGACCTTCGCTCGCTACGTTTTCACTTTGTCTGCTTCGCCGGCTTTTGCCGTGGCCGCCTGATTCCGTGGATATCCCTATGAAAAGCGCAGAAATCCGTGAAGCCTTCCTGAGCTTCTTCGAAGAAAAAGGGCACACCCGTGTCGCTTCCAGCTCGCTGATCCCGGCGAACGACCCGACCCTGCTGTTCACCAACGCAGGCATGAACCAGTTCAAGGACTGCTTCCTGGGCCTGGAAAAGCGCGCCTACACCCGCGCCACCACCAGCCAGAAGTGCGTGCGTGCCGGCGGCAAGCACAACGACCTGGAAAACGTCGGTTACACCGCGCGTCACCACACCTTCTTCGAAATGCTGGGCAACTTCAGCTTCGGTGACTATTTCAAGCGCGATGCCATTCATTACGCCTGGGAATTCCTCACCTCCGAAAAGTGGCTGAACCTGCCCAAGGAAAAGCTCTGGGTCACCGTTTACGCCACCGATGACGAGGCCTATGACATCTGGACCAAGGAAGTCGGTATTCCCACCGAGCGCATGATCCGCATCGGCGACAACAAGGGCGCGCCATACGCCTCCGACAACTTCTGGGCGATGGGTGACACCGGCCCGTGCGGCCCGTGTACCGAGATCTTCTTCGATCACGGCGAGCACATCTGGGGCGGCCCACCCGGCAGCCCGGAAGAGGACGGCGACCGCTATATCGAGATCTGGAACAACGTATTCATGCAGTTCAATCGCACCGCGGACGGCGTGCTGCACCCGCTGCCGGCGCCGAGCGTGGACACCGGCATGGGCCTGGAGCGCATCAGCGCCGTACTGCAGCATGTCAACTCGAACTACGAGATCGACCTGTTCCAGAACCTGCTGGCCGCCTCGGCCAAGGCCATCGGCTGCGCCAACGAAGGCCAGGCCTCGCTGAAGGTGGTGGCGGACCACATTCGTTCCTGCGGCTTCCTGATCGCCGACGGCGTGACTCCGTCCAACGAAGGCCGTGGCTACGTGCTGCGCCGCATCGTGCGTCGCGCCTGCCGTCACGGCAACAAGTTGGGCGCCAAGGGTAGCTTCTTCTACCAGATCGTCGCTGCCCTGGTGGCTGAGATGGGCGAAGCCTTCCCTGAGCTCAAGCAGCAGCAGGCGCATATCGAGCGCGTGCTGAAGACCGAGGAAGAGCAGTTCGCCAAGACCCTGGAGCAGGGCCTGAAGATCCTCGAGCAGGATCTGGCTGGCCTGCAGGGCTCGGTCATCCCGGGCGATGTGGTGTTCAAGCTTTACGACACCTACGGTTTCCCGGTTGACCTGACCGCCGACATCGCCCGCGAGCGCGAGCTGTCGGTGGACGAAGAAGGCTTCGAGCGTGAAATGGAGGCTCAGCGCGAGCGCGCCCGTTCCGCCAGCGCCTTCGGCATGGATTACAACGCTCTGGTCAAGGTCGACGCCGACACGCGTTTCCTCGGCTACGAAGGCACCAGCGGCAGCGGCAAGATCATTGCTCTGTTCAAGGCAGGTGCTGCGGTCGACAGCCTCGCCGAAGGCGAGGAGGGCGTGGTGGTGCTGGATCAGACCCCGTTCTACGCCGAGTCCGGCGGCCAGATCGGCGACTGCGGTTACCTTGAAGGTGCCGGCGTGCGCTTCGACGTACGCGACACCACCAAGGCCGGCGGCGCCTTCCTGCACCATGGTGTGGTGGCCAAGGGCGGCCTCAGTGTCGGCACCAGCGTCAAGGCCGAAGTCGAGGCCGGCGTGCGCCAGGCCACTGCGCTGAACCACTCCGCGACTCACCTGCTGCACGCCGCGCTGCGTCAGGTGCTGGGCGATCACGTGCAGCAGAAAGGCTCGCTAGTCGACAGCCAGCGCCTGCGCTTCGACTTCAGCCACTTCGAGGCGATCAAGCCCGAGCAACTGAAGCAGCTGGAAGACATCGTCAACGCCGAGATTCGCAAGAACTCCGAGGTCGAGACCGAGGAAACCGATATCGAAACCGCCAAGGCCAAGGGCGCCATGGCGCTGTTCGGTGAGAAGTACGGCGACCAAGTGCGTGTGCTGAGCATGGGCGGAGATTTTTCCGTCGAGCTGTGCGGTGGTACCCACGTATCGCGTACCGGCGACATCGGTCTGTTCAAGATCACCAGCGAAGGTGGCGTGGCCGCTGGCGTGCGTCGTATCGAAGCGGTCACTGGCGCCGCTGCGCTGGCCTGGCTCAACGGCGCCGAGGAGCAGCTCAAGGAAGCCGCTTCCCTGGTCAAGGGCAGCCGCGACAACGTACTGGACAAGCTCTCGGCGCTGATCGAGCGCAACCGCCAGCTGGAAAAAGAGCTGGAGCAGCTCAAGGCCAAGGCCGCCAGCGCTGCCGGCAACGATCTGGCTGGCTCGGCCGTAGACGTAAAGGGCACCAAGGTGCTGGCAGCGCGTCTCGATGGCCTGGACGGCAAGGCGTTGCTGGCGCTGGTCGATCAGTTGAAGAACAAGTTGGGCAGTGCTGTGATTCTGCTCGGCGGCGTGTTCGACGAGAAGGTCGTGCTGGTCGCGGGTGTTACCCAGGATCTGACCGCCAAGCTCAAGGCTGGCGACCTGATGCGTCAGGCCGCTGCGGTCGTGGGCGGCAAGGGCGGTGGTCGCCCGGACATGGCTCAGGGCGGCGGCGTCGATGCCAGCAAACTGGATGAAGCCCTGGCCCTGGCCGCCACTCTGGTCGAGCAGGCTTCGTAACGAGCGTGACAGCGAGGCCCGCAGTGCGTCCGGCGGGCCTTGGCAGTATGACCCGATGCGGGTTTAATGGGCGCCCTTCGAGGAATCAGGCGGCTTTTTGAAATGGCTTTGATCGTACAGAAGTTTGGGGGCACCTCCGTCGGCACCATCGAGCGTATCGCGCAGGTGGCCGACAAGGTGAAGAAGTTCCGCGAGAACGGTGATGACATCGTCGTCGTGGTTTCCGCCATGAGCGGCGAAACCAACCGCCTGATCGATCTGGCCAAACAGATCACCGATGGCGAGCCGGTTGCGCGTGAGCTGGATGTCATGGTGTCCACCGGCGAGCAGGTGACCATTGCCCTGCTGGCCATGGCGCTGATCAAGCGCGGCGTGCCGGCGGTGTCCTACACCGGCAACCAGGTGCGCATCCTCACTGACAGCGCACACAACAAGGCGCGCATTCTGCAGATCGATGACCAGAAGATTCGCGCTGACCTCAAGGCCGGTCGCGTCGTAGTGGTCGCCGGCTTCCAGGGTGTCGACGAGCACGGCAACATCACTACCCTCGGTCGTGGCGGTTCCGACACCACCGGTGTGGCCCTGGCGGCGGCGCTGAAGGCCGACGAGTGCCAGATCTACACCGACGTCGATGGCGTCTACACCACCGATCCGCGCGTGGTGCCCAAGGCTCAGCGTCTGGAAAAGATCACCTTCGAAGAGATGCTGGAGATGGCCAGCCTCGGCTCCAAGGTGCTGCAGATTCGCTCGGTGGAGTTCGCCGGCAAGTACAACGTCCCGCTGCGCGTCCTGCACAGCTTCCAGGAGGGGCCGGGCACCCTCATTACCCTTGATGAAGAGGAATCCATGGAACAGCCGATCATTTCCGGCATCGCTTTCAATCGCGACGAAGCCAAGCTGACCATCCGTGGTGTACCGGATATCCCCGGCATCGCCTTCAAGATTCTCGGCCCGATCAGTGCGGCCAACATCGAAGTGGACATGATCGTGCAGAACGTCTCGCACGATAACACCACCGATTTCACCTTCACCGTGCACCGCAACGACTACAACAACGCCCTCGGCGTGCTGCAGAAGACCGCGGACGAGCTGGGTGCCCGTGAAGTGGTCGGCGACACCAATATCGCCAAGGTGTCCATCGTCGGTGTCGGCATGCGCTCCCATGCCGGTGTTGCCAGCCGCATGTTCGAAGCCCTGGCCAAGGAGACCATCAATATTCAGATGATCTCCACCTCGGAGATCAAGGTGTCCGTGGTGATCGAGGAGAAGTATCTGGAGCTGGCGGTACGCGCTCTGCATACCGCCTTCGAGCTGGATGCCCCGGCCCGACAGGGCGAGTGATTCAACTGATTTGAAAGGCGCGGCTGGTTCCGCGCCTTTCGTCTTTTTGACTGGCATGCGGGAACTTTCTTTCTACGCGGGCTGGTCAATACTTGGGTGGAGGCTTTCAGGCTTGATTTAGCAGGAAGCCGGCACCATTTTCTTTTTGCAGACTGTTGTCCTGAAAATGTAATCCGTTGAGGAGAAAGGAATGCTGATTCTGACTCGCCGGGTCGGAGAGACCCTGATGGTCGGTGATGATGTGACTGTCACCGTGTTGGGTGTGAAAGGTAACCAGGTGCGCATTGGTGTCAATGCGCCGAAAGAGGTTGCCGTACACCGTGAAGAAATCTACCAGCGCATCCAGAAAGAGAAGGGTGACGAACCAAGCCACTAATTTTTCTACAAATTTTTGTTTGCAAACGGGGAAAACATGTTTATCATGCGCCCCGTGTTGCGGAGAGGTGGCCGAGTGGCCGAAGGCGCTCCCCTGCTAAGGGAGTACACCTCAAAAGGGTGTCGGGGGTTCGAATCCCCCCTTCTCCGCCATTATTCAGCGAGTCCGGCGTAAGCCGGGCTGGCGAATCAACCAGAGGTGATCTGGTATAAAAGCACCACTAAGTGGACTCATAGCTCAGCTGGATAGAGTACTCGGCTACGAACCGAGCGGTCGGAGGTTCGAATCCTCCTGAGTCCGCCATATTCAATGGCTTGCATCGCTGCAAGCCATTTTGTTTCAGCCAGTGGTGGTCTGGTCTAAAAACACCATAAGATTGCACGCAAGGCGCTGCCTTGAGAGTGATCTGCAACGGACTCATAGCTCAGCTGGATAGAGTACTCGGCTACGAACCGAGCGGTCGGAGGTTCGAATCCTCCTGAGTCCGCCATATTAAATGGCAGTGCAGCGATGCAAAGTCATGTTTCAACCAGCGGTGATCTGGTCTAAAAGCGCCAAAGATCGCACGAAAGGCGCTGCATTGAGGGTGATCTGCAACGGACTCATAGCTCAGCTGGATAGAGTACTCGGCTACGAACCGAGCGGTCGGAGGTTCGAATCCTCCTGAGTCCGCCATACCGAAAGGGCCTGCAGCAATGCAGGCCCTTTTTCTTTGCGCGTCATTTCTTCACGCAACCAGCCTCGTCGAAGCTGACCTGCCGGCTGCTGCCGCCTTTGCGTTTTTCTTTGTAGTGATAACGCTGCTGCCCGTTGCTGGCCGTGACCCTGTCCGGTTTGCCCAGGCTGCTTTCCACCTCGGCTCGGCTCATGCCGTGACGGACTTCCTTGCGGATGATCGCCTGGCGCCTCTCGCTATTGGTCAGCAGGTTGCCGCAGCCATCGTCCTGTTGACCGACGATGATCACCTCGCTACTGCTTGCCGAGGCGGTTGTCGCGCGTCGGCCTGGGTCGGCCAGGGGGATTGCCTTGCCGCTGCTAGGCGTGTGGTTGCGCGCATCCTGCAGATGCTGCTCCTGATCGGTAGCGCAGCCGTGGCGGGTGAAGGTGATATGGCCGTCTGCGTCGACGCAGCGGAACACGCTGGCGGCCGAGCTGTCTGCAATAGGGTAGAGAAGCGCAACGGTCAGTAGCGCTGCGACGTGCTGTCCTCGCATGAATCGTCCTCCGTGACGTTTGCCTGTATCAGGTTAGACCGTTTTTTCGCACTCGCCAGGGTGTCCTGGTGGGGAGCGCTGACGTCGCATAGCCAGGTTTTCATGCGAGATCGAAGTTTGTGATGCAAGCAATTGTTCTTGCCGCGCTTTTGTCACGTACAAAGCTGTTTTGCGGTGTTATGATTCGCCGCGTCAGCCCCGCCGGGGCTTGTGGAATACCACCATGGACTTACCCAGTAGTTACTCAAAACTCCCCTCGCACAATCGTGTAAGACCTGATTGATCCCCTCTGGCGTGCCCGCCAACTGGGGGTGGAGCGCGCTATGACTGAAGTAGAAGCCAAAAAGCCGCAAGAGAGCTTGCAGGATCGCCTGGCCCAGGTGATCGAACTGTTGCATCGGCACAAACTGGTCGAAGACCTGACCCATCGTCAGGAAGGCCAGCACCAAGACCGGGTCGAGAACCTGGTGCATCGGCAGAATCTCGTCGAGCTGCAACGCAAGCTCGACGATGTGCACCCCGCCGATATCGCTCACATCCTCGAAGCCCTGCCGCTCGATGACCGTCTGACCGTCTGGCAGCTGGTCAAGGCCGAGCGTGACGGCGACATTCTGCTGGAAGTCTCCGACGCGGTACGCGAAACCCTGATCGCCGACATGGACGATCACGAGATTCTCGCCGCCGCCAAGGATATGGACGCCGACGAACTCGCCGACCTGGCGCCGGAACTGCCGCGCGACGTTGTTCACGAGCTGATGGAAACCCTCGATGCGCAGCAGCGCGAGCGTGTGCGCTCGGCGCTGTCCTACGAGGAGGATCAGGTCGGTGCGCTGATGGACTTCGAGATGGTCACCATTCGTGAAGACGTCAGCCTGGAAGTGGTACTGCGTTACTTGCGCCGCCTCAAGGAGCTGCCAGGGCATACCGACAAGCTGTTCGTGGTCGACTATGACGGCGTGCTCAAGGGCGTGCTGCCGATCAAGCGCCTGCTGGTCAACGACCCGGAGAAGCAGGTCGGTGAGGTCATGGCCGATGATCCGGTGAGCTTCCACCCGGATGAGGACGGCTACGACGCCGCCCAGGCCTTCGAGCGTTACGACCTGATTTCCGCCCCGGTGGTGGACAAGAACGGCAAGCTGATCGGCCGTCTGACCATCGACGAGATGGTCGACCTGATCCGTGAGGAAAGCGAAAGCGAAGTCCTCAATATGGCTGGTCTGCGCGAGGAGGAAGATATCTTCGCCTCGGTGTGGAAGTCGGTGCGCAACCGTTGGGCCTGGCTGGCGATCAACCTGGTCACCGCGTTCCTGGCATCGCGGGTGATCGGCCTGTTCGAGGGCTCGATCGAGAAGCTGGTGGCGTTGGCGGCGTTGATGCCCATCGTCGCCGGTATCGGCGGTAACTCTGGCAACCAGACCATCACCATGATCGTGCGGGCCATGGCGCTGGATCAGGTCAGCACCGGCAATACCAAGCGCCTGCTGCGCAAGGAGCTCGGCGTATCCCTGATCAACGGCATTCTCTGGGGTGGGGTGATCGGTGCCGTCGCCTATGCGCTCTACGGCAGTTGGTCGCTGGGCGTGGTGATGACCGCGGCGATGACGCTGAACCTGCTGCTGGCGGCGCTGATGGGGGTGCTGATCCCCATGACCCTGGCACGCCTGGGGCGCGACCCGGCCATGGGCGCCAGCGTGATGATCACCGCCATGACCGACAGCGGCGGTTTCTTCATCTTCCTGGGGCTGGCGTCGATCTTCCTGATGTAGGTCTCGTCAGTTCATCAGCTCGACCAGGCGCCAGGTATCGAGAAAGGCCGTGACCCGGGTGATCCGGCCGTTCTCCAGCTGCATGTGCCAGGAATAACTGTTCTCGTAGCGGCTGCCGTCCTTGGCGGTCGCCTGGCCATCCCAGTGCACGACGACGTAAGGTCCCTGCGCCACGATCTGGCGGACGCTAGGGGCGATAGGTGTCGCAAGTTTGTCAGTGATGGGTTTGGCTGCATCTTCCATGAACGCCTCGCGCGTGCGGTACGTCCCTGAGAAAGGGCTGTTGCCGGCCACGACCCAGACGACGTCATCGGCCAGCAACTGGAAGATGCCGCCTTGGCCTGCACGCCAGTCATCGAAGGCTTGCTGAATCAGAGCCTGATTGGCCTCGGTATCGTCACTGGCCCAGGTCGGGAGGCAGAGTGATGCGCTCAATAGCAGTGCGGCGACAATCTTTTGCATGTTCATGGGCTTCTTCCCTTGGCTGATGGGTATCGTTACTCGTTAGTTGGGAGGGCTTTGCGGTGCAGCACCATGCCGCCGTGGTAGAGCACGTCGTCGATGAATTCACCGTCGGCGGTAAAGCCGGTATCGTCGACATAGTCGATGTGATTACCGGTGATTCGGTAGCTGCCCTGATAGACGCTTTCCCGATTCCCGCGTGCTTCGTCATAACGCCCGTTGGCCAGTAGCTCATGACGGACATGACCATCGTCCGTTACCCACATGCCTACGTAGGGATGTGGATTATTCGTTTCTGCCATTGTCATCTCGGGCAACAGGGCGCCGCTGATCAGCAGCGCCGCCAGGGTGTTCTTCGCCGGCATGCGGGTCTCCCTCAATAAGGACTGGCGGTTGGGCGTACGATCAGTTCGCTGACGTCGACGTCCTCGGACTGTTCGACGGCATAGGCCACGGCGCGGGCGATGGCGTCCGGTGTTATGGCTATACGGCGAAAGGCTTGCATCGCCTCGCGCGCACTGGCGTCGGAGATGCTGTTGGCCAGTTCGGACTCGACCACGCCCGGGCAGATGGTGGTGACGCGTATGCGCTCGCTTTCCTGACGCAGGCCTTCGGAAATCGCCCAGACGGCATACTTGGTGGCGCAGTAGACCGCTGCCGTAGGTGATACGGCGTGGGCGCCGATGGAGGCGATGTTGATGACCTGGCCGCGGCCGCGCTCTTCCATGCCCGGCAGCACGGCGGCGATACCGTGCAGCACGCCACGCACGTTGACGTCGATCATGCGATTCCATTCATCCACCTTCAGGGCGTTGAGCGGCGACAGCGGCATGACGCCGGCATTGTTGATGATCACGTCGACGGGCCCATGATGCGCTTCGGCGTGCTCGACGAAGGCTTGCATATCATGCAGTTGGCTGACGTCGAGGGCGCGGCAGGAGGCGTGGTGACCTTGCGCTTGTAGTTCTTCTACCAGTGCCTGTAGGCGCTCGAGGCGTCGTGCGCCGAGTATCACGTGATGACCCAGGCTTGCCAGGTGTCTGGCGATGGCTTCGCCGATGCCGCTACTGGCGCCGGTGATAAGGATGACTTTGCTCATGTCGGTCTCCATTAGGTTCTGGAGAGTCCATGCTAGGCAGGGGAGGGTCGGTTGCTAAGTCTCGTTACTCTTTCGATATTGCCTGTTTCTATTGACTGCTTCCTAAAATGCCGAGTCTTCATCATGAGTGGGTGTCTGAGGCATGAGCGCGAATCCCGAGAGCATTAAACGGCGTATGGTCGAGCTGATGCTGCGCCTGGCCCCCGCGGAGGGATATACCGCGGCGCAGCTCGACGGGGTCACCTTCATGCGCTCCAATCGGCCGCTTCCGGTGACGCCGGCACTTTACGAGCCGAGCATCGTGATCGTGATCCAGGGGCGTAAGCGCGGGCTGCACGATGGCAATCTGTATGTCTACGACGCGCAGCACTATTTGGTGCTGGCGCTGCCCTTGCCGTTCTCCATCGAAACCGAGGCCAGTGCCGAGGAGCCCATGCTGGGGGTGGCGCTGCGTGTCGATCCGCTGCTGGTGGCCGAGTTGGTCATGGATCTGGACGAGCCCCAGCCAACTCGACCGGCAACGCTTTATTCCAGCCCGATTGATGCACGCCTGAGCGACGCCACGTTGCGCCTGCTGGAGGCGCTGGCTGACCCCGACGAGGTGCGTCTGCTCGGGCCGTCGATTCTGCGTGAGATCGTTTTTCGCGTGTTGCAGGGCGAGCAGGGCAGTGGCCTGCGCGCGACCCTGGCGCAACACAGTCATTTCGGTCGTATTGCACGCGTCCTGCAGCGGATTCACCGGGATTATCAGCAATCGCTCGATGTGCCCTCGCTGGCCGAAATCGCCAGCATGAGCGTGCCGACCTTCCATGTGCATTTCAAGGCGATGACCAGCCGCTCGCCATTGCAATATCTCAAGGCCATTCGCCTGCATCAGGCGCGCCTGCTGATGATCCGCAACCAGATGAGTGCGATCAGTGCTGCGCAGCGTGTGGGCTATGAAAGCCCGTCGCAGTTCAATCGGGAATTCAAGCGCCTGTTCGGGCGTACCCCTGGCGATGAGACGCGTCACTTCAAGATGCTGCTGAGGCTTGCTCCTGCCGTTGATACTGCTGCTCGCTCCGCATCCTGAGGCTTCGCTCGCAGGGCCTTTCTACTTCTTTGGTAGTGGATGTTGATAAAGCACTACATAAATAGCCCGTCCAGCTCTTTTGGCGTTTGCTTCAAACGCTTGTTTCACGCTAAGGTTCGCCAGCTTTGCCCAGGTGCTGACTCTGGGCGCTCCTAATCAATAATGAACGCAGCCGCTTAGCTGCTGGCTAAAGGAGCCAAGATGACCCCCAGTGAACTGCTGCTCGAGGGTGTCGAACTCATGCTGTTTGGCATGGGCTTCGTATTTGTCTTTTTGGTGTTGCTGGTGGGTGTGGTCAGTCTGATGTCACGTCTGATCGCGACCTTCGCTCCGCCCGCGCCGACCCCTGCCGTTTCTTCTCCAGCGCCTAGTGTCAAGTCGGCCAGCCATGAGCCGGATGCAGAAACGCTGGTCGCCATCCAATCCGCTATTGCCCAGCACCGCGCCCGCCGCGGTTGATCAGGTTCAGAGGGAGCACCTGTATGACTGCCGTAAAACAAGCACTCGGAATCACCGATGTGGTGCTGCGTGATGCGCATCAGTCGATCCTGGCGACGCGTGTGCGTCTCGAAGACATGCTGCCGATTGCGCCCAAGCTCGATCAGGTCGGCTTCTGGTCGGTTGAGTCCTGGGGTGGTGCGACTTTCGACGCCTGCATTCGTTACCTCGGCGAAGATCCCTGGGAGCGCATCCGCGAGCTGAAGAAAGCCATGCCCAATACCCGCCAGCAGATGCTGTTGCGTGGGCAGAACCTGCTGGGCTACCGCCACTACGCCGACGATGTGGTGGAGAAGTTCGTCGAGCGCGCGGCTGTCAACGGCGTCGACGTGTTCCGCGTGTTCGATGCGATGAACGACCCGCGCAACCTCGAAACAGCACTCAAGGCCGTCAAGCAGCAGGGCAAGCACGCCCAGGGCACCATCTCCTACACCACCAGCCCGGTGCACACGCTGGAAATGTGGGTCGATCTGGCCAAGCAGATCGAAGATATGGGCGCCGACTCGGTGGCAATCAAGGACATGGCTGGGATTCTCACGCCCTACACCGCTTTCGAGCTGGTGTCGCGCCTGAAGGCCAGCCTGGCCATCCCGATTCATATGCAGTGCCATGCCACCGCGGGGCTGTCCTCGGTCGCCATTCTCAAGGCGGTGGAGGCCGGTATCGACAACGTCGACACCGCCATCTCCTCGCTGTCGATGACCTACGGTCATTCGCCGACCGAGTCGGTGGTGGCCATGTTCCAGGGCACCGAGCGCGACACCGGGCTGAACCTCGAACTGCTGGAAGAAATCGCCGCCTACTTCCGCGAGGTGCGCAAGAAGTACGCGAAATTCGAGGGCAACCTCAAGGGCGTCGATTCGCGCATTCTGGTCGCCCAGGTGCCAGGTGGCATGCTCACCAATATGGAAAGCCAGCTCAAAGAGCAGGGCGCCCAGGACAAGTTCGACCAGGTGCTGGCCGAGATTCCGCGCGTGCGCGAAGACCTCGGCTTCATCCCGCTGGTGACACCGACCTCGCAGATCGTTGGCACCCAGGCGGTGATCAACGTGCTTACCGGTGAGCGCTACAAGTCCATCACCAAGGAAACGGCGGGTGTGCTCAAGGGCGAATACGGCGCCGCTCCTGCACCGTTCAACGCCGAACTGCAGGCCCGAGTGCTCGATGGCGCTGAAGCCATTACCTGTCGCCCGGCCGATCTGCTCGAAGCCGAAATGGACAAGCTGACCGCTGAGCTCAAGGGCATCGCCAAGGAGAAAGGCATCAAGCTGGCCGCCGACGAAATCGACGACGTGCTGACTTACGCGCTGTTCCCGCAGATCGGCTTGAAGTTCCTGGAGAACCGCGGCAATCCGGCGGCCTTCGAACCGGCTCCGACCGGTAAGGAAACCCCGGCTCGCGAGGCCGGCAAGCCTGAGGTCTACACCGTCGAAGTCAATGGCAAGTCGTTCGTCGTTCAAGTGAACGAGGGCGGCGATATCGAAGGCATCAAACCTGTCGGTGGCGCGGCGAGCGCCGCACCGGCGGCGGCTCCGGCCGCAGTGGGTGGCGGCGAGCCGCAAGCCGCGCCGCTGGCCGGCAATATCTTCAAGGTGCTGGTGCAGCCTGGCCAAGCCGTGGAGGAGGGGCAACTGGTGATCATCCTTGAAGCAATGAAGATGGAAACCGAGATCCGCGCCTTCAAGGCCGGTACCGTCGGTGCCGTCAACGTCAAGGTCGGCGATGCGGTGGCAGTGGGTGCAAGCCTGCTGACCATCGGTTGAGGGGCGCATAATGGAAAAGCTGCTCAAGCTCTGGCAGAGCACCGGTCTGTACCATCTGGAGCCCGGTCAGGTATTCATGATCGCGGTCTGCCTGCTGCTGATCTATCTGGCCATCAAGAAGGGTTTCGAGCCCCTGCTGCTGGTGCCCATCGGTTTCGGCGGCCTGCTGTCGAACATCCCGGTGGCCAACATGGCCGAGGGCGCAGGTTTCCTGCATCTGATCTACGAAGTGGGCCTGCCGACCAGCATCTTCCCGTTGCTGATCTTCCTCGGTGTCGGCGCCATGACAGACTTCGGTCCTATGCTGGCCAACCCGAAGACGTTGCTGCTCGGTGCTGCTGCGCAGTTCGGTATCTTCGGTACCCTGCTCGGCGCTCTGGCGATCACCGCACTGGGCATTCCCGGCATGGAGTTCACCCTCAAGGAGGCGGCGTCCATCGCCATCATCGGCGGGGCGGACGGGCCGACATCGATTTTCGTCACCTCCAAGCTGGCGCCTGATCTGCTCGGCCCCATTGCCGTGGCGGCCTATGCCTACATGGCGCTGGTACCGCTGTTGCAGCCGCCGATCATGCGCGCGCTGACCACCAAGGAAGAGCGCGCCATCGTCATGCAGCAACTGCGTCCGGTGGGGCAGACCGAGAAAATCGTCTTCCCCATCGTGCTGTGCCTGCTGGTTGGCTTGCTGTTGCCGGATGCGGCCCCGCTGATCGGTATGTTCGCTCTCGGCAATCTGCTGCGTGAAAGTGGTGTGGTCGAGCGTCTGGCCGACACCTCGCGCAACGCGCTGATCAATATCGTCACCATCTTCCTCGGCCTGACCGTGGGCTCGAAGCTGTCGGCCGAGGCCTTCCTGCAGCTCAAGACCCTGGGCATCCTGATGCTGGGTATGGTGGCGTTCTGCGGTGGCACCGCGGCCGGTGTGCTGATGGCCAAGCTGATGAATGTGTTCAGCACGCACAAGGTCAACCCACTGATCGGCTCGGCGGGCGTATCGGCGGTGCCGATGGCAGCGAGGGTGTCGAACAAGGTCGGTCTGGAGGCCAATCCGCAGAACTTCTTGCTGATGCATGCCATGGGGCCGAATGTGGCCGGGGTAATTGGCTCGGCAGTGGCGGCGGGGGTGCTGCTCAGTTTCGTTGGCTGAGCAGGGCGCGGAGTTCGCTCCGCGTCTTTTCGTTGCCCATAAAAAAACCGGCTCAAGGCCGGTTTTTTTATGGGCTCGCCTCAGGCTTCTTCGGCGGCCATTTCCACGTCGTGGGCAATCAGAGCGACCAGCGCGTTCTGCTGGCGGCGCGACAACTGACGAAAACGCTGCAGCAATTCACGCTCATGGAGGCTCAGTTCGGGGCTGTCGAGGCGCAGGCTGAGATCGTCATCCAGAGCACCTTCCTGAAGCATGCTTTGCTCCAGGCGGGCGATGATTTCCGAGTTCATGCTGCGGTGATGGTTGCGTGCTACGTCAGCGATACGCTCACGCATGCCATCTGGCAAGCGAACGACAAATTTGTCAGCCGTGCGGCTGGAATAAATAGCCTGTTTCATAGGGCGCATACATTACCGGTTAGTTCAGGGAGCGATACTGGTAGTCAGTGTCGAGATTGTCACCGGTTTGACCGTGTTTCGCACTAGCCGTTCAACCGGTATCGCGTTCTGCGTCATTATGGCCTGAAGGCCATCTGAACAGTTCCTTGACGCCAAATACGCGTCGAATTGTGATTCAGGTGGCGGCTTTATGCCAGCACCGATTGTCTGAAATGCGGGGTATTCGGCAGAACTTATCTTCTTGCTTCGCTTGAACATAAAAGTTTCAAGTTTCGGTCACTCAATCGTCATCCCCGGTTCATGGGTCTGACACAGCTTGCGCCTACCTTGGTCTACACCAGAAGGCGCCAGTTAGCTGCCTTCGTATCGACAATGATAGTAGAGGGCCAGCCCATGAGCGCAGTGATTCGAGTCGACAGCCTGAACAAGACCTTCGGTCAGAAGCAGGCGCTATTCGATCTGGCGCTGTCGGTCCAGCCGGGGGAGATGGTAGCGCTGATTGGCGCTTCTGGCTCGGGCAAGTCGACATTGTTGCGACATCTGGCCGGTCTCGCGTGCTGCGACCGCACTGGCGGTGGCAGCATCGAGGTGCTCGGCCGTCAGGTGCAGGCCGAAGGCCGCTTGAACGGCGAGGTGCGTCGTCTGCGCGCCGATATCGGCTACATCTTCCAGCAGTTCAACCTGGTCGGCCGCCTCGGCGTGTTGCAGAACGTGTTGCTCGGCGGTCTCGGTCGTATGCCGCGCTGGCGCGGCAGTCTCAGCCTGTTCAGCGCTGAGGAGAAGCAACGTGCCCATGAGGCGCTGGAGCGGGTTGGGCTGGCTGGTTACGCCGCGCAGCGCGCCTCGACGCTATCTGGTGGTCAGCAGCAGCGCGTTGCCATCGCTCGTGCCCTGTGCCAGCAGGCCGAGGTGATTCTCGCCGACGAGCCAATCGCCTCGCTCGACCCGGAGTCGGCGCGCAAGGTGATGGAAATTCTCGCCGACATCAATCGCCGCGATGGCAAGACCGTGGTGGTGACCCTGCATCAGGTCGACTACGCGGTGCGCTATTGCCAGCGTGCCGTTGCGCTCAAGGGTGGGCGCATCCATTTCGACGGCTCCACTGATGAGCTCAATCCAGATTTTCTCAACGATCTCTACGGCGGCGATCTCGACGTCAGTCTGCTGTTGCCGCAGGGCAATCGCCTACATGTCGCCGGACGTCCGCTGGCGTTGGCCAAGGCCTGACGTCACTTCCCTCATTCGAAACAACAACGCCAATCTGCAACAGGAGTGCTCTGCAATGTTCAAACGCATCGGCCAGGTTCTGGCTGCCTCTGCGCTCGTCACTGGTTCTCTGCTGGGCTCGGCCCAGGCCGCTGAAGAGCTCAACTTCGGCATTATTTCCACCGAGTCCTCACAGAACCTCAAGGCCATGTGGGACCCCTTCCTGGCCGACATGAGCAAGCAGACCGGGCTGAAGATCAACGCCTTCTTCGCCCCCGACTACGCCGGGATCATCCAGGGCATGCGCTTCGACAAGGTCGACGTGGCCTGGTACGGCAACAAGTCGGCAATGGAAGCGGTGGACCGCGCCGGCGGCGAGATCTTCGCCCAGACCGTCGCGGCCAACGGCGCGCAGGGCTACTACAGCCTGCTGGTGGCGCACAAGGACAGTCCGATCAACTCGGCCGAGGACATGCTCAAGAACGCCAAGAGCCTGACCTTCGCCAATGGTGACCCCAACTCCACCTCCGGCTATCTGGTGCCCGGTTATTACGTGTTCGCTCAGAACAACGCCGATGCCAACAAGATCTTCAAGCGCTCGCTCAATGGCAGCCATGAAGTCAACGCCCTGTCGGTGGCCAACAAGCAGGTCGATATCGGCACCTTCAACAGCGAAGGCATGGAGCGCCTGGAAGTGACCGCGCCGGACAAGGCCGCACAACTCAAGGTGATCTGGACCTCGCCGCTGATCCCGTCGGACCCGATCGTCTGGCGCAAGAACCTGCCGCAGGAAACCCGCGACAAGCTGCGTGAGTTCTTCATGACTTATGGCGACCAGCCGCAGGAACTGAAAGTGCTGGAAGGGCTGCAGTGGGGCAAGTTCCGCGCTTCGGATGACGATCAGTTGCTGCCGATTCGTCAGCTCGAACTGTTCAAGAAGCGCACCGAAGTAGCCAACAACGACAAGCTCAAGGATGCCGACAAGCAGGCCCAGCTCAAGGCGCTGGACGTCGAGCTGGCCAAGCTGGAGCAGCGTATGGCCGAGCGCGAGCAGAAGAACGGCGCCAGCGCCGGTTGATCCTGGCAGCCCCTCGGTATCGACCGAGGGGCTGACTGCAGTCGTTTTCCCCGAGATACCTTGATGACCACTCTGACTACCCATACCCCGACCGTCGATAGCAAACGCAGCTGGTTGCAGTTGATCGGCTGGGGTCTGTTCCTTGCAGTACTCGCCTGGTCCTGGCAGGGCGCGGAAATGAATCCGCTGGCCCTGATCCGCGATAGCGGCAACATGGCCACCTTCGCCGCTGACTTCTTCCCGCCGGATTTCAGTAACTGGGAGTTCTATCTCAAGGAGATGGTGGTCACCGTACAGATCGCCCTGTGGGGCACGGTATTGGCCATCCTCTGCGCCATTCCACTGGGCATTCTCTGCTCCGAGAACATCGTGCCCTGGTGGGTCTACCAGCCGGTACGCCGGGTGATGGACGCCTGCCGCTCGATCAATGAAATGGTCTTCGCCATGCTCTTCGTCGTGGCCGTCGGCCTCGGCCCTTTCGCTGGCGTGCTGGCGCTGTTCATCAGCACCACCGGGGTGCTGGCCAAGCTATTCGCCGAGGCGGTCGAGGCCATCGACCCGGGCCCGGTCGAAGGTGTGCGCGCCACCGGTGCCAGTGCCCTGCAGGAGGTGATCTTCGGCGTCATCCCACAGGTGTTGCCACTGTGGATCTCTTTCTCGCTGTACCGCTTCGAGTCCAACGTGCGTTCGGCCACGGTGGTCGGCATGGTCGGCGCCGGTGGTATCGGGGTGATGCTGTGGGAGTCCATTCGCGGCTTCCAGTTTGCCCAGACCTGCGCGCTGCTGATCGTGATCATCCTGGTGGTGAGCGCCATCGACATCCTGTCCCAGCGCCTGCGCAAGCTCTTTATCTGAAGGAGGAGGAGGGCGCCTGCGTGCGCCCTTTTCAAGCGATGAACTTGTCTAGACAAAACGAACCGCTGTACCGCGAACTGGCCGCCGTGCTGCGTGAAGACCTGCAGCGCATGAGTCCGGGTGACTACCTGCCGGGCGAGATGCAACTGGCCGCGCGGTTTTCCGTCAACCGCCACACCCTGCGTCGCGCCGTCGACGAACTGGTGCTCGAAGGTCGCCTGCTGCGCCGCCAGGGCAAGGGCACCCAGGTGCTGGCCAGGCCGCTGGTGTATCCGGTGGAGGCGGGCAGCGCCTTCAGCCAGTCGCTGTCGGCGCTCGGCCACCGGGTCGAGGCACAACTGATCGAACGCCTGCATCGGACCGGTACCAGCGAAGAATGCCGCCATCTGCAACTGCCCGATGGCAGTGAGCTGATCGAACTGGCCACCCTGCGCCTGCTCGAAGGCCAGCCGTTGAGCCTGATTCGGCACCGTTTCTGCGCCAGCCTGACGTCGCTGCTGGCCGACTACCAGGGTGGTTCGTTACGTCAGTACCTGACCGAGCGCGACCTGCCGCTGGCGCGCACCTTCAGCCTGATCGGCGCGCGCCTGCCAAGCCGCGAGGAGGCCGCGCACCTGCTGATGCCGCGCCATGCGCCGCTGCTCAGCGTACTCACCCTGTCCCGCGATCCCGCTGGCCGGGCGGTGGAGCTGGCGCAGTCCAGCAGCCGCGCCGACCGCTTCCAGTACCAGGTCGCGACCTGATGGAGACCCGCATGAACGACCATGACCCGAACATTGCCGCACGTCAGCGCTGGATGGGCGTGCTGGCCCGCGCCGGCCAGGCCCTCGATAGCCATGAGGCGGCGCTCAAGGACAGCGCCTATCAGCTGATCCGCGCACCCGAGGTGGGTATGACCCTGGTGCGCGGGCGCATGGGCGGCACTGGCAGTGCCTTCAACCTCGGCGAGATGACCGTGACCCGTTGCGTGGTGCGCCTGGCCGATGGCCGCACCGGCTACAGCTACCTGGCCGGCCGCGACAAGCGCCGCGCCGAACTGGCGGCTCTGGCCGACGCTCACCTGCAGGGCAGTGACCAGGCGCGCTGGCTCAGTGACCTGATCGAACCCCTGGCCCGCCAACAGCGCGAACAGCGTCTGGCACGGGTCGCCCGCACTGCCACCACCCAGGTGGAGTTCTTCACCCTGGTCAGAGGAGAGGATTGATGACTACGCCGCACAGCTCGCACTGGCTGCAACCGGCTTTCGACGACCCGGTGCTCGATGCCCAGGTCAGCTTCCGCGCCGCACTCGCTGCCCTCGCCGAACCCGGCCTGCCACGCGCCATGGATCGCGCACATACCCTGGGGGATCTGGCGCCGGCCACCTATGGCCTGTGTCTGGCCTTTCTCGACAGCGACACGCCGCTATGGCTGGCGCCGCGCTTCGATACGCCACTGATCCGCGCCAACCTGGCGTTCCACTGCGGTTGCCCGATCGTCGCCGAGCGCGAGATCGCCCTGTTCGCCCTGCTCGACGACAGCCAGTTGGACGATCTGTCGGACTTCGACAACGGCAGCGAACGCTACCCGGATCAGTCCTGCACGCTGCTGATCCAGCTCGGCGATCTGCACGCCGGCCCGGCCCTGCGCTGGCGCGGCCCGGGCATCAAGGACGTACGCAGCGTCAACCTGCCGCTGCCAGCCACGTTCTGGCAGCAGCGCCAAGCGCGCAACGCCTTCCCCCGTGGCCTGGACTGCTTCTTCGCCGCTGGCGGCGAGGTCATCGGCCTGCCGCGCAGCACCCGCGTGCTGATCGAAGCCGAGGAGGCTGCCTGATGTATGTCGCCGTCAAGGGTGGCGAACGCGCCATCGACAACGCCCATCAACTGCTGGCCAGTCGTCGCCGTGGCGATACTGCCGTCGCCGAACTGGGTGTGCAGCAGGTTCGCCAGCAATTGCCGCTGGCCGTGGCTCGGGTGATGAGCGAAGGCTCGCTGTATGACGAGGAACTGGCCGCGCTGGCCATCAAGCAGGCGGCCGGTGACCTGATGGAGGCCATCTTCCTGCTGCGCGCCTACCGCACCACGTTGCCACGTTTCGGCCACAGCGAGCCGCTGGATACCACGCAGATGCAGCTGGAGCGGCGCATCTCCGCCACCTTCAAGGACTTGCCCGGCGGCCAGTTGCTCGGCCCGACCTTCGACTACACCCACCGCCTGCTGGATTTCGCCCTGCTGGCCGAGGGCGAGTATCCGGCGCCGGAAACCACAGTGGCCGATGAGCCCAGACTCTGCCCAAGAGTGCTGGATTTTCTCGCCGATGAGGGCCTGATGGCCCGCGAGCAGGACGACGGCGCGCCGGTGCCGGACATCACTCGCGAGCCGCTGGCCTTTCCCGCCAGCCGCGCCGAGCGCCTGCAGGCGCTGGCGCGTGGCGACGAGGGCTTCCTGCTGGCGCTGGGTTATTCCACCCAGCGCGGCTACGGGCGCAACCACCCCTTCGCCGGGGAGATTCGCATCGGTGACGTCGAGGTATGGATGACGCCCGCCGAGCTGGGCTTCGCCGTGCCGCTGGGCGACATCGAAATCACCGAGTGCGAGATGGTCAACCAGTTCGTCGGCGAGCGCGCCGAGCAGGCGCAGTTCACCCGTGGCTACGGCCTGGCCTTCGGCTATGCCGAGCGCAAGGCCATGGGCATGGCCCTGGTCGACCGAGCGCTGCGTGCCGGCGAGTACGGCGAAGAGGTACAGGGCCCGGCGCAGGAGGAGGAGTTCGTACTGATGCACTGCGACAACGTCGAGGCCGCCGGCTTCGTCTCGCACCTCAAATTGCCGCACTACGTCGACTTCCAGGCCGAACTGGAACTGATCCGCAAGCTGCGCCGTCAGGCGCCGGCAGAGGAGAACCGCTGATGAATCTTTCGACAGTAAGCGGCGCCCGTGAGGCGTCGGCCTACAACTTCGCCTATCTGGATGAGCAGACCAAACGCATGATCCGCCGCGGTCTGCTCAAGGCGGTGGCCATCCCCGGTTACCAGGTGCCTTTCGGTGGCCGTGAGATGCCGCTGCCCTACGGCTGGGGCACCGGCGGCATGCAGCTGACCGCTGCGATTCTTGGCGCGGATGACGTGCTCAAGGTGATCGACCAGGGCGCTGATGACACCACCAACGCGGTGTCGATCCGCCGCTTCTTCGCCCGCACCGCAGGCGTAGCCACCACCGAGCGCACGGTGGAGGCCAGCGTGATTCAGACTCGTCACCGCATCCCGGAAACCCCGCTCGCGGCCGGGCAGATCATGGTCTATCAGGTGCCGATCCCCGAGCCGCTGCGCTTTATCGAGCCGAGCGAGCAGGAGACGCGCACCATGCACGCGCTGGAGGATTACGGCGTGATGCATGTGAAGCTGTACGAGGACATCGCCACCTTCGGCCATATCGCCACCGCCTACGCCTACCCGGTGACGGTGGACGCGCGCTACGTGATGGACCCCTCGCCGATTCCCAAATTCGACAACCCCAAGCTGGACATGAGCCCGGCGCTGATGCTGTTCGGTGCCGGCCGCGAGAAGCGCCTGTACGCGGTGCCGCCCTTTACCCGGGTGGTGAGCCTGGACTTCGAGGATCACCCCTTCGCCGTGCAGCAGTGGGATGAGTGCTGCGCGTTCTGCGGTAGCACCGAATCCTTCCTCGACGAGCTGATCGTCGACGACGCCGGCAGCAAGCGCTACGTCTGCTCCGACACCGACTACTGCCGCCAGCGCACCGAGGAGAACCTGCAATGAGCGCCGCCGAACGTCTGCAACCCGTCGTGGCAGCGGTCGAGCCGCTGTTCTCGGCGCGTGACCTGACCCGCCTGTACGGCCCGGACAAGGGCTGCCAGGGGGTGAGCTTCGACCTCTATCCCGGTGAGGTGCTGGGCATCGTCGGCGAGTCCGGCTCGGGCAAGTCCACCTTGCTTAGCCTGCTCTCCGGGCGCTGCCCGCCGGATCGCGGTGCGGTCAGTTATCGCGGTCGCGACGGCCAGTGGCTAGACCTGTACAGCGCCAGCGAGGCAGAGCGGCGCACGCTGCTGCGCACCGAGTGGGGCTTCGTCGAGCAGAACCCGCGTGACGGCCTGCGCATGGCGGTATCGGCTGGCGCCAACATCGGCGAGCGGCTGATGGCCCAGGGCGTGCGCCACTACGGCGAACTGCGCGCCGCCGGGCTCGACTGGCTGAGCCAGGTGGAGATCGACCCGGCGCGCATCGATGACCTGCCGCGCACCTTCTCCGGCGGCATGCAGCAGCGCCTACAGATCGCCCGCAACCTGGTCTCCGCGCCGCGTCTGGTGTTCATGGACGAACCCACAGGTGGGCTGGACGTGTCGGTGCAGGCACGTCTGCTCGATCTGCTGCGCGGACTGGTACGCGAGCTGGATCTGGCTGTGGTGATCGTCACCCACGACCTGGCGGTGGCGCGCTTGTTGGCCGACCGCCTGATGGTGATGCGCCGCTCGCGCGTGGTGGAGGCGGGGCTGACCGACCAGATTCTCGACGACCCGCAGCATCCCTATTCGCAACTGTTGGTGTCGTCGGTGTTGCAGCCTTGATTCCGTCTTGTGGGAGGGGCTTTAGCCGCGATCCCTTTTGTCGCGGCTAAAGCCCCTCCCACGCACGCAGAGATTATTGACCATGAACAACCTGATCGAGGTCAGCGACCTCAGCAAGACCTTCACCCTGCACCAGCAGAACGGCGTCGTTTTGCAGGTGTTGCGTGACCTGAACTTCGCCGTGCGTGGCGGCGAGTGCCTGGTGCTGCACGGCCAGTCCGGTGCCGGCAAGTCGACCCTGTTGCGCACGCTGTACGGCAACTACCTGGCTGCTGGCGGCAGCATCCGTATCCGTCACCAGGGGGTACCGATAGAGCTGGTCGGTGCCGAGCCGCGCCAGGTGCTGGCGGTGCGTCGGCAGAGCCTGGGCTACGTCAGCCAGTTCCTGCGGGTGATTCCGCGCGTCTCGACCCTGGACGTGGTGATGGAGCCGGCGCTGTCGCGCGGCTGGCCGCGCAGCGACGCCGAGGCGCGGGCCAAGGCCTTGCTGAGCCGGCTGAACATCCCCGAGGCGCTCTGGCAACTGGCGCCGGGCACCTTCTCCGGCGGTGAGCAGCAGCGCGTCAACATCGCCCGTGGCTTCATGGTCGAGTGGCCGGTGCTGCTGCTCGACGAGCCCACCGCCTCGCTGGACGACGCCAACCGTCAGGTGGTGCTGGCGCTGATCAATGAGGCCAAGGCAGCCGGCAGCGCGCTGATCGGCATTTTCCACGACCGTATTGCCCGCGAAGCGGTGGCCGACCGTTACCTCGACATGAGCGCCGCTGCGGCGCAACCGGAGTACGTCTATGTCGTCTGAACAGATTCTCAGCAACGCCCGTATCGTCACTGCCGAGCGCGAATTTCTCGGCAGCCTGCTGCTGCGCGACGGGCTCATCGCTGCGGTGGACGAGGGCACCTGCCGCGTGCCACAGGCTCAGGATCTCGGTGGCGACTACCTGCTGCCGGGGCTGGTGGAGCTGCACACCGACAACCTGGAAAAACACATGACCCCGCGTCCCGGTGTGGACTGGCCATCGGCTTCGGCGGTGCTGACCCACGACGCGCAGATCGTCGCCGCCGGCATCACCACGGTGTTCGATGCGCTGTCCATCGGTGACATCAACCCGCGCGGCCGGCGTATGCAGCAACTGCCGGCGATGATCGAGGCCATCGCTGCCGCCGAGGCCGCTGGGCAGACCCGTGCCGAGCATCGCCTGCACCTGCGCTGCGAGCTGTGTCACCCGGACGCCCTGACGATCTACCGTGACCTGGTGGAGCACCCGCTGGTGGCATTGGTGTCGGTGATGGATCACTCGCCCGGTCAGCGCCAGTTCGCCAAAGTGGAGAAGTACCGCGAGTACTACATGGGCAAGTACCACCTGAGTCCGGCGGAGATGGAAGACTTCATCCAGGAGCAGATAGCCTATTCGCGGCAGTACAGCGACCGCCAGCGTCGCGCCATCGTCGAGGATTGCCACGGTCGCGGCATCTCGGTGGCCAGCCATGACGACGCGACCCTGGCCCATGTGCAGGAATCGGCTGATTTCGGCATGGCCATCGCCGAGTTCCCCACCACCCTCGAGGCCGCCAGAGCCAGCCACGAACTGGGTCTGAAAGTGCTGATGGGCGCGCCGAACGTGGTGCGTGGCGGCTCGCACTCGGGCAATATCGCCGCAGCCGAACTGGCGCGCCATGGCGTGCTGGATATCCTTTCCAGCGATTACTACCCGGCCAGCCTGTTGCACGCCGCCTGGCTGCTCGCCGGGCAGGACAACGACTATGATTTGCCGGCGGCCATTGCCACCGTGAGTCGCGCGCCAGCCAGGGCGGCGGGGATGGATGATCGCGGCGAGATCCGCGTTGGCCTGCGCGCCGATCTGGTTCAGGCCAGGGTGCATGGCGAGCAGCCGGTGATCCAGCAGGTGTGGCGCCAAGCACGAAGGGTGTTCTGATGCAGGGCAGGTTGATCTATCTGATGGGGCCTTCGGGCTCGGGCAAGGACAGCCTGTTGCAAGCCGCACGTGCGCCGCTGGAGGCGCACGGCTGCCGTTTCGCCCGTCGCGTGATCACCCGCAGCGCCGAGGCGGTAGGTGAGGACGCACTAGGCGTCACCCCCGCCGAGTTCGAGCGCCTGGAGGGCGAGGGGGCCTTCGCCCTGAGCTGGCGCGCCAATGGCCTGGCTTACGGTATCCCGCGAGAGATCGATGACTGGCTGAGCGCTGGGCAGGACGTGTTGATCAACGGTTCGCGCGGTCATCTGGCTGCCGCCCGTCAGCGCTATCCAAATCTGCTGGCGATTCTTCTGCAGGTCGATGAAGCGGTGCTGCGCCAGCGCCTGCTGGCCCGTGGCCGGGAAACGCCGGAGCAGATCGAGCAGCGCCTGGCGCGCAGCCGCAGCCTTACCCCTGTGGGAGGCGCTTCAGCGGCGACTGTCGCGGCTACGACTGCAGGGATGCAGGAGGTAGAGCGAAGCAGGATGCCCGAGCCGAAAGCCCCTCCCACAGGGGATTTCCTGGCAATCCTCGACAACTCCGGCCCCCTGCAGCACACCGTCAGCCGTCTGCTGCAGCTACTGGACGATGCCCGCCAATGCGCCTGACCCTGCTTGGCACCGGCGATGCGCGGCAGGTGCCGGTGTACAACTGCAGTTGCCCAGCCTGCGATGCGGCCCGCGTCTACCCCGCGCGGCGCCGTGGCCCCTGTTGCGCGCTGATCGAATGCGGCGCGCAGCGCTGGCTGATCGACAGCGGCCTGACCGATCTCACCGAGCGCTTCCCCCCGCACAGCTTCAGCGGCATCCTGCAGACCCATTACCACGCCGACCACGCCCAGGGCCTGCTGCACCTGCGCTGGGGCCAGGGGCTGAGCATTCCGGTGCACGGCCCGGACGACCCGGAAGGGCTTGCCGACCTGTACAAACACCCCGGCATTCTCGACTTCAGCCAGCCATTCGCCGCCTTCGAGCGCCGTCAGTTAGGCGAATTGAGCGTGACCGCCTTGCCGCTGAATCATTCCAAACCAACCTTCGGCTATTTGTTTGAAGGGAAGGGGTTCGAAGGGCAGGGCAGGCGAATCGCCTACCTCACCGATACGCTTGGCGTGCCCGAGGCCAGTTGTGTCGAGCTTGAGCGCGCGCCGCTGGATCTGCTGGTGCTCGATTGCTCCACGGCGCCGCAGCCGGTGGCGCCGCGCAACCACAACGATCTGACCCGCGCACTGGAGGTCATCGAACGTCTGCGGCCTGCGCATGCGGTGCTGACCCATATCGGTCATGCCTTCGATGCCTGGCTGCTGGCGCATCCCGAAGCGTTGCCGCCTGGCGTGAGCCTGGCCAGCGATGATCTGCAGCTCTGAAGCGCGCATGTTCGTGATTTGTTGCCGCCGACTCGCCAGGCTTTGCCACTACAGTGCAAAGCCTTCCGACTGTCCCGCCATAGAAGAGAGAGCATGAGCGCCCGCCGTATAACCCTGTTGCTGTGTACGGCCGAGACCCTGGGCATGGCCGGTTTTGCCCTGTTCGCCGCGTTGCTGCCGCAATTCCAGGCGCTCTGGGGGCTGAGCAACACCGAGGCCGGCTGGATCGGCGGCGGCTTCTTTCTTGGCTATATGCTGGCTGTGCCGGTGCTCGCCGGGCTGACCGACCGCCACGATGCCCGGCTGATCTACCTGTGGGCCATGCTGCTGACGGCCGTGGCCAGCGCCGGCTTCGTCTTCGCCGACGGCTTTTGGTCGGCGCTGCTCTGGCGCGTGCTCGCCGGCATCGGCTTGGCGGGCACCTATATGCCGGGGCTCAAGGCATTGTCGGAGCGCATCGATGGTGCCTCGCAGTCACGGGCAATCGCCTTCTATACCGCCAGTTTCGGCCTGGGCACGGCGCTGTCTTTCACCCTGTCTGGCGAACTGGCCAAGCTCGGTGGTTGGCAGGTGCCGGCACTGCTCAGTGGCGCATGCGCGCTGTTGGCCTGGGCGCTGGTGTACTGGGGGCTGGCGCCGAAACCGGTGCTGGCGCATACGCCGCGCAATCTGCTGGATCTGGCGCCGCTGAAAAGTCGCGCGGTGCTGGCCTACTGCCTGGCCTACGCGATGCATAACCTGGAGTTGTTCGCCCTGCGCGCCTGGCTGGTGGCCTTCGTGGTGTTCGCCGGGCATTTCCAGGGCGTCGACCCCTGGGTGTCCGGTACCTGGGTGGCGATGCTGGCGACGCTGATCGGCATGCCGTCGAGCATCCTCGGTAACGAGCTGGCACTGCGTTTCGGTCGGCAGCGCTGGTTGATTGGCGTGATGCTCAGCTCTGCGATGCTGGCTGCGGTAGTCGGCCTGGGCGCGGCCTTGCCGTTCTGGGTGATGCTGGTGCTGATTCTGATCTACGCAGTGACTGTGACCGCCGACTCCGCCTCGCTCACCGCCGGGCTGGTCAGCGTGGCTCCGGCCAGCCACCGTGGTGCGGCGATGGCGCTTTACTCCTGTACCGGCTTTACTGGCGCCTTTCTCGGCCCGCTGCTGTTCGGCATGACGCTCGATGTGCTGGGCGATCAGCAGTTGCTCGGCTGGTGGGCAGCATTCGCCCTGATGGGGCTGTTGCTGGCCCTGGGGCCGTTGGCGCTATGGTGGGCAGGCAGGGCACGCGAGGGCGCAGCCCGCATATAGCCCCTTCACACCTTCGCTCCCAACGCTTCGGCCTTGCGCAGCCAGTTCTGACGCTGTTCCTCGCTGGACGGGCGCACCGGGGCGAACTCGCTCAGGCGCCGCGTTCTGATGCCGCAGAAACCGAGGATGGTACGCACCATCTGTCGATGTGCTGGCGCGCCGTAGATCCAGCGGAAATACCAGCGTGGCGTGTCCATGGTCACCAGCAGGTCGGCGCTGCGCCCAGTCAGCAGCTTGTCCCAGAGTTGCGAGCGGTTGCGGTAGCGGAAGGCGAAGCCTGGCAGGAACACCCGGTCGAAGAAGCCCTTGAGCAGCGCAGGAATGCCGCCCCACCAGACCGGGTAGACGAACACCAGATGCTCGGCCCAGTGGATCAGGCGTTGGGCTTCGAGCAGGTCCGGCTCCAGGCTCTGGCTCTGCTCGTAACCTTCGCGCAGTATCGGGTCGAACTGCATCTCGCCGAGCCTGAGCTGGCGCACCACGTGCCCCTTGCTGCGTGCTCCCTGACTGTAGGCCTCGGCCAGTGCGTGGCAGAGGCTGCCCTTCTTCGGCGTGCCGAGAATCAGCAGGATTCGTTTGCCATCGCCTTCCAGCGGTGTGGCGCCGCTCTTGCCTTCAGTCATGCCGCCCGGCTCCGAGCATGTCCTGTGGTCGTACCCATTGGTCGAATTCCTCTTCGTTCAGGTAGCCGAGCTGCAGCGCCGCCTGACGCAGAGTGCTGCCTTCGGCGTAGGCCTTCTTGGCGATTTCAGCGGCCTTGTCGTAGCCGATATGGGGATTGAGCGCGGTCACCAGCATCAGGCCATTCTCCAGATGCGCGGCCATTTGCGTGGCATCCGGCTGCAGATCGGCGACGCAGTGCTGCTGGAAGTTGCGGCAGCCGTCGGCGAGCAGGCGAATCGATTGCAGCAGGTTATGAATGATCACCGGCTTGAACACGTTGAGCTGCAGGTGGCCCTGGCTGGCGGCGAAGCTGATGGTGGCGTCGTTGCCCAGCACCTGGCAGGCGAGCATCGACAGCGCTTCGCATTGGGTCGGGTTGACCTTGCCGGGCATGATCGAACTGCCCGGCTCGTTGGCCGACAGGCGCACCTCGGCGAAGCCGGCACGCGGCCCGGAGCCGAGCAGGCGCAGGTCGTTGGCCAGCTTCATCAGGGCCACGGCCAGGGTTTTCAGAGCGCCTGACAGATGCACAAGGGGCTCGTGGCCGGACAGCGCAGCGAATTTGTTCGGCGCGCTGGTCAATGGCAGGCCGGTGAGCGCGGCCAACTCGGCGGCGATGGCTTCGGCGAAGCCGGCCGGCGCATTCAAGCCTGTGCCGACGGCGGTACCGCCCTGGGCCAGTTCGCAGACGGCGGGCAGGGCGGCACGAATCGCCGCTTCAGCGTGGCCGAGCTGAGCGACGAAGGCAGACAGTTCCTGGCCGAAAGTGATCGGCGTGGCGTCCATCATATGCGTGCGCCCGGTCTTGACCAGGTTGGTGTGACGCTGTGCCTGCTCCTGCAGGCCGTCGCGCAACTCGGCCAGCGCCGGCAGCAGGCAATGACGTACGCCCTGCACGGCAGCGATATGCATGGCGGTGGGGAAGCAGTCGTTGGAGCTCTGCGCGCGGTTGACGTGATCGTTGGGGTGCACCGGGCTCTTGCCGCCACGCTGGCCGCCGGCCAGTTCGTTGGCGCGGCCAGCGATCACCTCGTTGACGTTCATGTTGCTCTGCGTGCCGCTGCCGGTCTGCCAGACCACCAGGGGGAACTGCGCATCGTGCTGGCCTTCGAGCACTTCGTCGGCGGCCTGCTCGATCAGGCGGGCGATATCCGCTGGCAGCTCGCCGCTGCGGCTGTTGACCCGCGCTGCTGCTTTCTTGATCAGCGCCAGGGCGTGCAGCACCGCCAGTGGCATGCGCTCCTGGCCGATGGCGAAGTTGATCAGCGAGCGCTGGGTCTGCGCGCCCCAGTAGGCGTCGTTAGGGACTTCGATGGGGCCGATGCTGTCGGTTTCGGTACGGCTCATGGCGTTCTCCAGGCTGTAGCAAGGTTGCTGGCAGTTTAGGTCGCGCCGCTGGAGACTGGTTCCGCACCTTACTCTATCGAGTTGATTACCAGCGGGCGTGGGTTTCTCCCAACCACCCCAGCGCCCCATCCACCGGGACGCGTTCGCCCTTCGGGCCGCGCAGCACGCCATCATAATGACCGAAGCGCTGTACGGTATTGGCGTGGAAGGGGCCGAGTTTGGGGCAAGCCTTGTGCAACTGGCGGGGTTTGAAGCGCAGGGACACGCGATCATCTTCGCTGTTCAGACGCCAGGGAGCCTGCGGCGCCTGTGAGCTGCGCTCGATATGCAGGGGGCTGTCGAGCAATTGTACTTCACCGCCGAACCACAGGGAGTTTTCCGACAGGCCACTGTGATCGAGCCAGCCAGAGCCGAAGTTGCCAGCAATGCCGCCTGCTGCAGCGAAGGCCGCGCGCTGCCAGTACGTGTTCAGCGGCCAGACGCCGCGACCGAAGTCCAGCGCGGCGAAGCTCTGGCCCGGCACGCAGCTGTAATGCTTGCCGCCCAGTTGCAGGCTGCCGGCGGTGGGCAGGCCGAGCTGCCGACTGGTGGCATGAAAGCCGCCATTGTGCAGCGGCGCGACCAGATTGACCGATTGCAGATGGGCCGGGCGTTGAATATCCAGGGCAACCTGCAGAGGTTGACCGCCGATATCCGGGGCGGTAGCGGTGAGGCGTAGACGCCCGGGGTGCTCGTCGATGCGCAGTTGCAGACGAGAGTGGCTGAAGGAGTGGCTCTCCTGCGGCAGGTCGGGCAACTGGCAGCCCAGGGCGAAGGGGCGGAGCTGGGAATGGGCGACTGACTGGCCGGTTTCCAGGTCGAGAAAGTAGGCGGCGCCGTAGCCCAGGTAATCGAGGTCGGCCAGGGTCAGCGCGAGCATCCACTGCGGTGTGGTGATACACCAGTGATTCCAGCGCTTGCGCCGCCCGGCATGACCATGCAGGGTGCATTCCACCTGCGGGCGGTTGGACCAACCAATGGCCTCGTCCAGCAGTCGGCCTTTGCCGTCGCAAAGCGGCTGGAGTGGAAAGGGCGCATGTGAGGTGAGACTGGTCATCGGGCACGTCCATGTGTGTGCGCGGGCTGGCGATCAATTGCCGGGTGATGGTGGCGTACGCCTTGGTATTTATGGCGGAGGTCGCAAAGAATGCCGAGCCCACCCGAGCATGAGCAAGTACTGGCATTTTGGCAACTGACCAGTGGGTGCGCCGGTCAACATGACGGCTGTGAGCCAGCGCACAACGCGCATCGCTTGAGGGATTTTGGCGCAGGGCACAAAATGCCTCCTTTGTAGTCTACCCAGACTCATTCACAACCTCTGGACGCTCTCCATGCTCCGTTTCTCCAAACTCTGCACCGCCGTTCTGCTCAGCGCGAGCGCATCCCTGGCCATGGCCGATGCCGCCAGCCACGCCGCCGATGCCGAGCGTTTCCTCAAGTTGGCCCACGCCGACAAACTGACCGTGCCGGTCTACGGCCAGGTGCAGCAGATGTTCGCCCAGCGCTTCGCCGAGGCGCCGGATGGCAAGAAAGCAGTGCTTGAGAGTTATCAGGCCAAGGCCAACACCGCGCTGGACAAGGCCGTCGGCTGGGACAAGCTCAAGCCGGACATGGTCAAGCTCTACACCAGCAACTTCAACGAGCAGGAGCTCAAGGACCTGATCGTCTTCTACGAGTCGCCGCTGGGGCAGAAGGTGCTGCAGAAGATGCCGACCCTGACTGCGCAGTCCGCGCAGATCACCCAGAGCAAGCTGGAGTCCGCCGTGCCCGAGGTGAACAAGCTGCTGGCCGATATGAGCAACGAACTCGGCCTGCCCAAACAGCCCTGATGGAGCCCAAGATGTCCAAGCAAGACCTGATCGTCACCGCCCTGGCCGCGCTGCAGCCCGAGCACCTCGATGTGCAGGACGAGAGCCATATGCACAGCCGCGGCCTGGAGACCCACTACAAGGCGGTGATCGTCAGCCCGGCGTTTGCCGGCCTGAATGCGGTCAAGCGACATCAGAAGGTCTATGCGACGGTCGGTGAGCTGATGGGGCAGATCCATGCGCTGGCGCTGCACACCTACACCCCGGAGGAGTGGGCCGCGCAGGGCGTGGCTCCGGCCTCGCCGACCTGCCGCGGCGGTCATTGATGCAGCCCGGATGAAAACCGGCGCAGCGTTGCCGAGCGTTTCCCGGATATCTCTGCGCTCAACCCGGGCTACTGGCTCGTTTATGTAGCCTGGATTAGCCGCAGGCGTAATCTGGGAGCCTGTCGCGATCATTCCCGGATTGCATCCGGGCTACGTGACAGGCTGTCGCGCCCTGTCGCCAACTTACCCCGGCGATTCGCCGCTTTGCTACAATCGCCCCGCGCCGGCCTATGCCGGCGCCTTCGTTTAGATTCTCGATCTAGCGAGCTAGAGCCATGCAAGGCAAAAACAGGCGAGGAACGGTTGGAGTCGCATTCGACTTTACGAGTTGTAAATGAGCATTCCGAGCCTGTTTTTAACGCAGCAGGGCCGACGCGCAGCTGATCGAGGCCCAGTCCGCCCTTTACGTGGGTGACTACTGAGAGAATATTCATGACCGACAAGATCGTCGTCGCGGCGCTGTATAAATTCGTCTCCCTGCCGGATTACCAGGCGCTGCGCGAGCCTCTGCTGCAAACCCTTATCGACAATGACATCAAGGGCACCCTGCTGCTCGCCGAAGAGGGCATCAATGGCACCGTCTCCGGTACCCGCGCCGGTATCGATACGCTGCTCGCCTGGTTTGCCCAGGACGCCCGCCTGGCCGATATCGACCACAAGGAATCCTACTGCGATGAACAGCCGTTCTATCGCACCAAGGTCAAACTGAAGAAGGAAATCGTCACCCTCGGCGTGCCGGGTGTGGACCCCAATCAGCGCGTCGGTACCTACGTCGAGCCGCAGGACTGGAACGCATTGATCAGCGACCCTGAGGTGCTGTTGATCGATACCCGCAACGACTACGAAGTGGCCATCGGCACCTTCGAGGGCGCCATCGACCCCAAGACCAAGTCGTTCCGCGAGTTTCCTGACTACATCCGCGAGCATTTCGACCCGAGCAAGCACAAGAAGGTGGCGATGTTCTGCACTGGCGGCATCCGCTGCGAGAAGGCCTCCAGCTATATGCTCGGCGAGGGTTTCGAGGAGGTCTATCACCTCAAGGGCGGCATCCTCAAATACCTCGAGGAAGTACCGCAGGAACAGACCAAGTGGCAGGGCGACTGCTTCGTTTTCGATAATCGTGTGACCGTGCGTCATGACCTGTCCGAAGGCGACTACGATCAGTGTCATGCCTGCCGCACGCCGATTTCCGTGGAAGATCGTCAGTCCGAGTTCTACAGCCCCGGCGTCAGCTGCCCGCATTGCTGGGATTCGCTGCCGGAGAAAACCCGTGAAAGCGCCCGCGAGCGGCAGAAGCAGATCGAGCTGGCCCGTGCACGCAACCAGCCGCACCCCATCGGCCGCAACCCCCGCCAACTGAACGAGGCCTGACCATGGCTAGCCGCCTGCTCTACGTGATGGACCCGATGTGTTCCTGGTGCTGGGGTTTCGCGCCGGTAGTCGAAGCGCTCGTCGAGCAGGCGGCGGCTGCCGATGTGCCGCTGCAGATCGTGGTCGGCGGCCTGCGTCGTGATCAGGTGGCCATCGACGCGGCTGCGCGTGTGCGTTACCTGGGCTACTGGCAGGCGGTCAATGCCAGCACCGGGCAACTGTTCGACTTCGAGCGTGGTCTGCCCGAGGGCCTGGTGTATGACACCGAACCGGCCTGCCGCGCCCTGGTCACCGCACGCAACCTGCATACGCCAAGTGCCTGGACGCTGCTCAAGCTGATTCAGCAAGCCTTCTACACCGAGGGTGCCGACGTCACCCAGGCCAGCGTGCTGGTGCAACTGGCCGAGCAGGCTGGCATTCCGCGCATCGAGTTCGCCGAGGCTTTCGACGGCCAGGCCATGGAAGAGGCGACCGCCGCCGACTTCACCTGGGTGCAGGATCTGGGTATCGCCGGCTTCCCCACGTTGCTCGCCGAGCGCGATGGCCAACTGGCGCTGCTGACCAACGGCTATCAGCCGCTTGAGGTGCTATCGCCGCTGTTGGGCCGCTGGCTGGAGCGCGCTGCCAATGCCTGATCGGTTGAGCTGGGCAGAAATCCGTCGCCTGGCCCTGCATCACAAGAAAGCGCTGATCCTGGCCAATCTGGTCGCCGTGCTGGCGACCCTGTGTAGTGTGCCAATCCCGTTGCTCTTGCCGCTGCTGGTCGACGAAGTGCTGCTGCACGACGGCGACGCCGCGCTCAAGGTGATGGACAACTTCCTGCCAGCGGGCTGGGAAACGGCGGCCGGCTATATCGGCCTGATGCTGTTTTTGACCTTGCTGCTGCGTGGTTCGGCGCTGATCTTCAACGTATTGCAGGCGCGCCTGTTCGCCAGGTTGTCGAAGGATATCGTCTACCGCATCCGCATGCGCCTGATCGAACGGCTCAAGCGCATCTCTCTCGGCGAATACGAGAGCCTGGGCGGCGGCACCGTGACTACCCATCTGGTCACTGATCTGGACACGCTGGACAAGTTCGTTGGCGAAACCCTGAGCCGCTTTCTGGTGGCGGTGCTGACCCTGGTCGGCACCTCGGCCATCCTGATCTGGATGCACTGGCAGCTGGCTTTGCTGATCCTGCTGTTCAACCCGCTGGTGATCTACGCCACCGTGTTGCTGGGCAAGAAGGTCAAGCACCTGAAGAAGCTGGAGAACGACAGCACCTCACGCTTCACCCAGGCCCTGACCGAGACCCTGGAAGCGATTCAGGAAGTGCGCGCCGGCAATCGCCAGGGCTACTTCCTCGGCCGCCTCGGCGGTCGTGCGCGTGAGGTGCGTGACTACGCCGTGGCGTCGCAGTGGAAGAGCGACGCCTCCAACCGTGCCAGCGGCCTGCTGTTCCAGTTCGGTATCGATGTGTTTCGCGCTGCGGCGATGCTCACCGTGCTGTTCTCCGACCTGTCCATCGGCCAGATGCTCGCGGTGTTCAGTTACCTGTGGTTCATGATCGGCCCGGTCGAGCAGTTGCTCAGCCTGCAGTACGCCTTCTATGCCGCAGGTGGCGCGCTGACGCGGATCAACGAGCTGCTGGCGCGCAAGGACGAGCCGCAGTACGCCGGGCGCGTCGACCCGTTCAAGGGGCGCGACACGGTCGGCATCGAGGTGCGCGGGTTGACCTTCGGCTATGGCGAGGAACCGGTGCTGGACCGCCTCGATCTGTCCATAGGCCCGGGCGAGAAGGTGGCGATAGTCGGCGCCTCTGGCGGCGGCAAGAGCACCCTGGTGCAGTTGCTGCTGGGCCTTTACACACCGCAGGCCGGCAGCATTCGCTTCGGCGGCAGCGCGCTGGAGGAGATTGGCCTCGATTGCGTGCGCGACAACGTCGCCGTGGTGTTGCAGCACCCGGCGTTGTTCAACGACACGGTGCGCGCCAACCTGTGCATGGGCCGTGAACGCAGCGACGAGGCTTGCTGGCAGGCGCTGCGTATCGCCCAGCTCCACGACAGCATTGCGCAGTTACCGCAGGGCTTGGACAGCGTGGTCGGGCGCAGCGGTGTGCGCCTCTCTGGCGGTCAGCGTCAGCGCCTGGCTATTGCCCGCATGGTTCTGGCAGAGCCCAAGGTGGTGATCCTTGATGAGGCCACCTCGGCGCTGGATGCCGCCACCGAGTACGCCCTGCACGAAGCGCTGGCGCAGTTCCTTGAAGGTCGCACCACGCTGATCATTGCCCACCGCCTGAGTGCGGTGAAGCAGGCTGATCGTGTGCTGGTGTTCGATGGCGGCAGCGTCGCCGAGGATGGCGACCACCAGCAACTGATCGCCGAAGGCGGGCTGTACGCCAAGCTCTACGGGCATTTGCAGCAGGGGTGAGGCGCCTGGGGATTGTTCGCGGCTGAAGCGCAATGCCGCCCAGCCGCTCCAGTTCGTAGCCCGGATGCAATCCGGGGCCACCATTTCCCGGATTGCATCCGGGCTACACAGCTTCCTGGCCAGTCGGGGCTGAAGCCCCTCCCACAAGGCTGCGCTGCTGCAATGGCAGGCTGCCCCCGCTCTGTGGGAGGCGCTTTAGCGGCGACGCTCTACCTCAGCCATGGTTCATCAGAGCTTCGCTCAATTCCTCGAACAGCGTCTGCACCGAGCGCAAGGCGCGGCAGTCAGGGCGGGTCAGCAGCCAGAGTTCGGTGTCGCAGCCGGCCAGCGGCGGGCCGAGTGCCTTGAGCTCGGGGTGGGCGCGTAGGACGAAGTCGGGCAGGGCGGCGACACCCAGCCCGGCGCGGGCTAACTGCGCCACGGCGTACATGCTGCTGCAGCGGTAGTTGGGGGTGACGCCCGGCAGTTCGCGCAGGCGCCAGAGCACCGTGGCATGATCCGGCATCGCCTCGTCCGGGGCGATCCAGCTCTGCCGTGCCAGATCGCTGCGATCCTGGCCGTCATCACGGGCACAGACCCAGTAAGACACCTTGGCCAAGCGCCGGCCGACCAGGTGCTCAGGCGGCTCGTTGGTCAGGCGCAGGGCCAGGTCGGCATCGCGCCGGCTGAGGTTGGCGAAGTCGTTGGAGGTCACCAGTTCCAGCGCCAGCGCCGGGTAACTGGGCATGAAACGCGCCAGCGCCGGTAGCAGCAGGCTGCTCAGTACGGCGTCGGTACAGGTCAGGCGCACCGTACCGCTGACCACCTGCTTGCCCAACTCCAGCGCCACGCGGGCGGCATCCAGTGCCTGCTCGGCACGCTCGGCCTGTTCGGCCAGGGCGCGAGCGGTTTCGCTGGGTTCGTAGCCGCGTCGGCTCTTCTCGAACAGCGCCACACCCAAGGCGGCCTCCAGCCGGCGCACGGCGCGAAACACCGTGGACACGTCGACCTGCAGCAGTTCTGCCGCACGCGCCAGGGAGCGGCCGCGCACCAGAGCGAGCACCAGAGACAGGTCGGTATGATCGATTCGATATTGCATGGCTGCAATCTCTGCTTGTCTATTCGCCAATTATTATTGCGCGAGCGCCATCTTATAGTGACAGGCAGACCGCCATAAAGAGGGGATAGGCACATGTACAGCAAATGTCGAGTCAAGGTTGCTCTGGTGGGTGACTACAATGCGGCGATTGCCGCGCACCTAGCCATTCCCGAGGCGCTGCGCCTGGCCAGCGAGGCGCTGGGAGTGGCGGTCGAGCATGACTGGCTGGCCACCGACAGCCTCGTCGATGACGCCACGCTGATGGCCTATGACGGCATCTGGTGCGTGCCTGGCAGCCCCTATGTCGCCACCGAAGGTGCGCTGCGGGCCATTCGCTTTGCCCGCGAGCAGGGCGTGCCGTTTCTCGGTACCTGTGGCGGTTTCCAGCACACGCTGTTGGAGTACGCGCGCAACCGCCTGGGCTGGACGGACGCCGAACATGCCGAGCTGTCGCCGCAAGCGCAAAATCCTTTGATCGCGCCACTGGCCTGTGCGCTGCTGGACGTCAGCGAGCATGTGCAGTTGGTTTCCGGCTCACGCATTGCCGAGCTGTATGGCGTGCGGGAGATCAGCGAGCAGTACCTGTGCCGCTATGGTCTCGTCGATGCTTTCGTCGAGCCGCTGATGGCCCAGGCGCTGAAGGCCTCCGGGCATGACGCGGCGGGTGCAGTGCGTGCCATCGAGCTGGAAGACCATCCGTTCTTCATCGCCACCCTGTTCCAGCCCGAGCGCGCGGCATTGGAAGGTCGTCTGCCGCCGCTGGTCGCCGGTCTGGTCGGTGCCTGCGCAGTGCAGTCGGTACACGAAGCGCATCTGCAGGCAGCGGTGTGATCGCTAAAACGCCGGAGCCACCTTATTACGTGGTGATGTTCACCACTCAGCGTACGGATGTTGATACCGGATACGCCGAGGCCGCGCAGCGCATGCTGGAGCTGGCTGCGCAACAACCGGGGTTTCTCGGTGTGGAGTCGGCGCGCAGCGATGGCCTGGGCATCACCCTGTCCTACTGGCAGAGCGAGGAGGCCATTCGTGCCTGGCGTGAGCATGCCGAACACAGCCTGGTTCGTGAGCAAGGACGCGCCGATTGGTACGCCGCTTTCGCTACGCGCGTGGCCAAGGTCGAGCGCGCCTACACATTCTCGCGTCCTGGCTGAGTGAAAGTGGCAAGCTGGCTGACCGCGCTGTAAGGTTTTATTTACAGTTACTGGGGTCTTGTATGCGCTACCTGAGTGCTGTAAAGAAAATATGCCACTGCTGAGCCTTGGCGCTGCGTCCCGGTGTCGCACGCCATCTTGAGGGCGCTTCCGCGCTCGGTTGTCATGAGGTTGTCCGCAACGCATTCGTGCGGCTGCCATAACAATGACAATCAGGAGGCGAAATGACCGCCGTGGCCAAGATCGAGCAGCACAACCCCATCGGAACCGACGGTTTCGAGTTCGTCGAATTTACCGCACCGAATACCGAAGGCATCGAGCAACTGCGCCAGTTGTTCACCGCCATGGGCTTTACCGAAACCGCCAAGCACCGCTCGAAAGAAGTGTGGCTGTTCCAGCAGAACGACATCAATATCGTGCTCAACGGCAGCCCCACCGGCCACGTGCGCGCCTTTGGCGAAAAGCACGGCCCCAGCGCCTGCGCCATGGCCTTCCGGGTCAAGAACGCGGCCCAGGCCGCCGCTTACGTCGAGCAGCAGGGCGCCACGCTGGTGGGCAGCCACGCCAACTTTGGCGAGCTGAACATTCCCTGCGTCGAAGGCATCGGCGGCTCGCTGCTGTATCTGGTTGACCGTTACGGCGACAAGAGCATCTACGACGTCGACTTCGAGTACATCGCAGGCCGCAGCGCCAACGACAACGCCGTCGGCCTGCAGTGCATCGACCACCTGACCCACAACGTGCGTCGCGGACAGATGGACGTCTGGTCCGGCTTCTACGAGCGCATCGCCAATTTCCGCGAGATCCGTTACTTCGATATCGAAGGCAAGCTCACCGGCCTGTTCTCCCGCGCCATGACCGCGCCGTGCGGCAAGATCCGCATTCCGATCAACGAGTCGGCCGACGACAAGTCGCAGATCGAGGAATTCATCCGCGAATACCACGGCGAGGGTATCCAGCACATCGCCCTGAGCACCGACGACATCTACGCCACCGTGCGCCAACTGCGCGCCAACGGCGTGGAGTTCATGACCACCCCGGATACCTACTACGAGAAGGTCGACAGTCGCGTCGCCGGCCATGGCGAGCCGACCGATGTACTGCGTGAGCTGAACATCCTGATCGATGGTGCGCCTGGCGATGACGGCATTCTGCTGCAGATCTTCACCAACACGGTTATCGGCCCGATCTTCTTCGAGATCATCCAGCGCAAGGGCAACCAGGGCTTTGGCGAGGGCAACTTCAAGGCGTTGTTCGAATCCATCGAGGAAGACCAGCTGCGTCGCGGCGTGATCTCCGAGGAGTGATGCCATGAGTCGTCAATGGATCCGCTTTCCCCTGCGCGAGGGTGAATGTTCGCGCCAGGCGCACTGCGACCTGCCACAGGGCACCTATGAGCGCGAGATGGGCCGCGAGGGTTTCTTCGGTCCCACCGCGCACCTGCACCACAAGCATCCGCCGACCGGCTGGATCGACTGGGAAGGTCCGCTGCGCCCGCACGCGTTCAACTTCAACGACATTCCCAGCGAGCGCGACTGTCCGCTGGCGGCGCCGCTGACCCTGCACAACGCCGACGTCAAGCTGCGCGTGTGGCGCACCCACGGCGCCATGCGCCACCTGGTGCGCAACGCCGATGGTGACGAGTTGCTGTTCGTGCATGAAGGCAGTGGGCATTTCTACTGCGACTTCGGCCATCTGGAGTACCGCGACGGCGATTACCTGCTGATCCCGCGTGGCACCGCCTGGCGTATCGAGGCCAGCACACCGAGCTACTTCCTGCTGATCGAGAACACCGACGGCGCCTACCAGTTGCCGGACAAGGGGCTGCTCGGGCCGCAGGCGATCTTCGACCTGGCGGTGCTGGAGCACCCGCATATCGATGACGCTTTCAAGGCGCAGCAGGACGAGAATACCTGGCAGATCAGGATCAAGCGGCGCAATCAGATCAGCACCGTGACCTACCCGTACAACCCGCTGGACGTGGTCGGCTGGCATGGCGACAACACCGTGGTGCGCTTGAACTGGCGCGACATCCGGCCGCTGATCAGCCACCGCTACCACTTGCCGCCGTCGGTGCACACCACCTTCGTTGCCAGTGGTTTCGTGATCTGCACCTTCACCCCGCGCCCGGTGGAATCCGACCCCGGCGCGCTCAAGGTGCCGTTCTTCCACAACAACGACGACTACGACGAAGTGCTGTTCTACCACCGTGGCAACTTCTTCAGCCGCGACAATATTGAGCAGGGCATGGTCACCCTGCACCCGTGTGGCTTCCCCCACGGGCCGCACCCCAAGGCGCTGAAGAAGAGCCAGGAAGATCCGGCCACCTTCATCGACGAGGTGGCGGTGATGATCGACACCCGCCGCGCCCTGGAGGTGAGTGATGCCGCCAGTGCGGTGGATGTGGCCGAGTATGTCAATTCCTGGCGCGCGCCGGGGTTGTAGGGTTAAACGAACCTGTAGGAGCGAGCTCTGCTCGCGAAGCTTTTGGTTCGGTCCGGGTTCGCGAGCAGAGCTCGCTCCTACCTCAGAATTCGAAGGATTGCCGATGAAACTTGCATCACTCAATCAAGGCCGCGACGGCGTGCTGATCGTCGTTTCCCGCGATCTGACGCGCGCCGTACTCGCGCCGCAGATCGCTTTCACCCTGCAGGCTGCGCTGGACGACTGGGCCGTGGCCCGGCCCAAGCTCGAAGCGGTGTATCAGCGCCTCAACGACGGTTTGGAAGAGGGCGCCTTCGCCTTCGATCAGGCCGCCTGCCACAGCCCGCTGCCGCGCGCCTACCACTGGGCCGACGGCAGCGCCTACGTCAACCACGTCGAGCTGGTGCGCAAGGCGCGCGGCGCCGAGATGCCCGAATCCTTCTGGCACGACCCGCTGATGTACCAGGGCGGTGCCGATGCCTTTATCCCGCCGCACAGCCCGATCCGCCTGGCCGACGAAGCCTGGGGCATCGACCTGGAGGCCGAGCTGGCGGTCATCACCGACGACGTGCCGATGGGCGTCAGCGCCGCCGAAGCGGCCGGGCATATCCGTCTGCTGATGTTGGTCAATGACGTGTCGCTGCGTAACCTGATCCCCGGCGAACTGGCCAAGGGCTTTGGCTTCTACCAGAGCAAGCCGTCGTCGAGCTTCTCGCCGGTGGCCATCACCCCGGACGAACTGGGCGAAAGCTGGAGGGACGGCAAGGTACATCGGCCACTGGTGTCGCATATCAACGGCGCGCTGTTCGGCCAGCCGGATGCCGGCGTCGACATGACCTTCAACTTCCCCACTCTGGTGGCGCACGCGGCCAAGACCCGGCCGCTGGGCGCCGGCACCATCATCGGTTCGGGCACCGTGTCGAACTACGACCGCAGCGCGGGCTCCTCCTGCCTGGCGGAAAAACGCATGCTGGAGATCGTCGAGCAGGGCGAGGCGCAGACGCCGTTTCTCAAGTTCGGCGACCGGGTGCGTATCGAGATGTTCGATGCAGCCGGGCAGAGCCTCTTCGGTGCCATCGATCAGGTGGTGGAAAAGTACGCTGCCCGCTGATCTGTGGGGGCGGCTGTAGGAGCGGCTTTAGCCGCGATTCTCCAGCCGTCGCTTAAAGCATCGCGGCTGAAGCCGCTCCCACAAGGTTGCGTTTCGAGAGGAATTCGCAATGTTGAAGCTCTATGGCTACTGGCGCTCCAGTGCCGCTTATCGTGTGCGTATCGCCCTCAACCTCAAGGGGCTGGCCTATGAGCAGGTGCCGGTGCATCTGGTCAAGGATGGCGGTCAGCAGCACGGCGCCGACTACCGCGCGCTGAACCCGCAGGGGCTGCTGCCGCTGCTGGTGGACGAGGAAAACGGCGGTGTACGCATCGCCCAGTCGCTGGCGATTCTTGAGTACCTCGAGGAAATCTTCCCGGTGCCGGCGCTGCTGCCGGCTGACCCCGCCGAGCGGGCGCAGGTGCGGGCGCTGGCGCTGCATATCGCCTGCGACGTGCACCCGCTGAACAACCTGCGCGTGCTGCAGTACCTGTCCAATGAACTGGGCGTCGATGAAGAGGCCAAGAGTGCCTGGTATCGGCACTGGGTTGCGCTCGGTCTGGCCGCCGTGGAGCAGGGCCTAGCCGCGTTCGACGGGCGCCTGTCTCTCGGCGAGCGGCCTGGATATCTGGAAGCCTGCCTGATCCCGCAACTGTATAATGCGCGGCGTTTTAACTGTGACCTTGCCGCGTACCCACGCATTGTCGCCATGGCGGCGCGCTGTGAACCCCTGGAGGCCTTCCAACTGGCCGCGTCGGAGGCACAAGCCGACGCACAGTGACGCCTTTGGCTTCCACCCAAGCCTTGCATTCCGCTGCGCCACGAGCGCGGCGGGTCCGATTCCGTCACAGATAAAAACAAACAGGTGACGCATGACCCGTGAAAAACCGAAGAACCTCTGGCTCTCGCGCTGGGGCTTCATCCTCGCTGCAACCGGCTCGGCCGTGGGCCTGGGCAATATCTGGAAATTCCCCTACATCACCGGCGAGTACGGCGGCGGCGCCTTTGTGCTGATGTACCTGGCCTGCATCCTGGCCATCGGCATTCCGGTGATGATGACCGAGATCGCCATCGGCCGTCGTGGTCGTGGCAGCCCCATCGACGCCATCGGTCGTGTGGTGCGCGAGAGTGGCGGCAACCCGGCGTGGAAGGCGGTGGGCGGCATGGCCATGCTCGCCGGCTTCATGATCCTGTGCTTCTACGTGGTCGTCGCCGGCTGGGCCTTCGCTTACACCTGGAAGATGCTCGACGGCTCGCTGGCCGCCGCCACTGTCGAGGCGATGGGCGGGGTGTTCGAAGCGCACAACGCCAACCCCTGGCAGCTTGGCGGCTGGAGCGTGCTGGTGGCTCTGCTGACTCTATGGATAGTCGCCAAGGGCGTGCAGAAAGGTATCGAGAATGCCGTGCGCTGGATGATGCCGGGTCTGGCGCTGATGCTGGTGGCGCTGGTTGGCTACGCCTTCACCAGTGGCAGCTTTCAGGCTGGCTTCGACTTCCTGTTCCATTTCGATGCCTCGAAGATCACTGGCGACGCGCTGCTGGCGGCTTTGGGCCATGCCTTTTTCACCCTCAGCTTGGCGTCAGGGGCCATCCTCACTTACGGCTCCTACATCCCTGATGGCCAGTCCATCGTCCGCACCACTTTTCTGGTGGCGATCTGCGATACCTGCGTGGCGCTGCTGGCCGGTCTGGCGATCTTCCCGATCATTTTCGCCAACGGCATGAGCCCCGAGGCTGGGGCAGGTTTGATCTTCATGAGCCTGCCGCTGGCCTTCCAGCAGATGCCGTTCGGCACGGTGTTCGGCGTGCTGTTCTTCGCCATGGTGTCGATCGCCGCGCTGACCTCGGCCATTTCCATGATTGAGGCCAGCGTCGCTTACTTGAACGAGAAACACGGCATCAGCCGCCTGAAGTCGGCAGTGTTGGCTGGTGCTGTGCTGCTGCTGATTAGCCTGCTGGCGATGCTGTCGTTCAATCTGCTGGCCGGTTGGACGCCGCTGGGCAAGAACTTCTTCGACTGGCTGGACTACCTCACTTCGCGCTGGATGATGCCGCTGGGCGGTATTTTCATGGTGGTGCTCGCCGGCTACGCGCTGCGCAGCGACATCATGCGCGATGAACTGGACCTGCCACCTGCAGGCTACGCCCTGTGGCTGTTCATCGTGCGTTACGTCAGCCCGGTGCTGATCATGGTGGTGTTCCTGCATGCGCTGGATTGGTTGATGTTCGACCCGGTCGCCCAGTGGTACTGGATTGTAGGTGCCGTCGGCCTGCTGGCTATCGCCGGTGAAGTTCTGCGGCCACGGGTGATGCCGGCACTTGCCGGACGGTGAGACTTCGGCCGGGCCGAGCGGGCGCAGTTTCGTCAGAGACTGCGCCTTTTTTATGGCGAAGAGATCGGCACGTGCCCAGGCAGTCGGCGAGAAATCGCCGGTTATTAGGCGTCAATAAGCGGATAGCTGCCGAATATCCCCTTCTGTACGTAAGACTATGGCTATGCTGCAAGTAATGAATTGGCTAAGTGCCAGCACTCAAGCGGTGCCACTCTCCTGCCGATAGTTAGTACTCGATATGGCATAGCAGTTGCGTAGTCAGTCGATCAGGTCGTGCTCACGAGGTGCGGCTGTATAAGAAAAAAACTGGAGTCGCCGTTATGTTCAAGTCTGCCACACGCCTTTTCGCCAACCTCGCTGTGGGCAAGAAACTTCTCATTGGTTTCGGCCTGGTGCTGTTGTTGACAGCCGCCATGACCGTCAGCGGCTATCTGGCCGTCCAGGCGGTATTGAAAGGGCATGAGCAAGTTGGGGAACTGGCGCAGGTGAACCAGGAGATTCTTCAGGCGCGTCGCCTGGAGCGCAATTTCGCTATCGAACAGACCCCGCAGAGTGCCGAGCTTGTGCGGGCCAGCCTGCTCAAGGTGCAGACGCTACTGGAAAAGCTCGCCCAGGACGGCTCTGGCGCCAGCTCGCGTAATCAGACGATGCAGCAGGCCGTGGCCGAGTATCTCAAGCAGTTTGACAACTATGTCGAGCAGCAGGGCAAGGCGCGTGAGGCGCGGCAAGACATGCGCAGCGCCGCTGGCGAAGCGCGCGACCAGTTCGAGGTGATCGAACTGGACATGTACGACGCGGTACGTGAACTGCGTCTGCAGGGCGACCGCCTGCGTGGCAGCGATCCCCTGACCCTGGCGGAAACCGCATCCGGTCTGAGCAAACGCATGCTCGATCTGCGTGGTCACGAAAGCCTGTACATCATCGACGGCTCGGCTGAGGCCCTGGAGGAGTGGGAATACGTCAGCGAGGACCTGCAGAGCGTGGCTCGCAGCCTGATGGTATGGCTCAACGACGACCAGAAAAGCGCCATTGACACCGCGCTGCAGGCGCTGACCTTGTACCAGCGTTCCTTCCTCTATTACCAGCAACTGCGTGAGCAGAATCTGGCGACTGAGAATGCCATGATCGAACGTGCGCGTTCGGTAGTGGACCTGGCCGAAGCTGCCCAGGCGGCGGCTGAGCAGGGCATGCTCGACGACAGCCAGCGCTCGCTGGTGATGCTCGGCATCATGGGTGCTGCCGCAGTGGTGCTGGGCTTGTGCGCGGCGTTGCTGATCACCCGCCTGATCGTCGTACCGCTACGCCAGACCGTGACATTCGCCCAGCGCATCGCCGCTGGCGATCTCAGCCAGGACATTCCGCAGGATCGCCGCGACGAGGTGGGCCAGTTGCTGGCGGCCATGCAGGGCATGACCCTCAGCCTGCGTACCCTGGTCGGGCGCATCGGCGGAGGAGTCGGGCAGATCGCGGCAGCAGCCGAGCAGTTGTCGGCGATCACTGCGCAGACCAGCAGCGGAGTACAGACGCAGAAACTGGAAACCGAACAGACCGCCACAGCCATGCATCAGATGGCTGCGACCGTGCAGGAAGTGGCGCAGAACGCCGAGCAGGCCTCTCTGGCTGCGCGTGATGCGGACCTGGAGGCGCAGCAGGGTAATCGCGTGGTGCAACAGGCCGTGGAACAGATCGACAGTCTGGCTGGCGAAGTGGAGCAGTCGGCCAAGGCCATTGCCGACCTGAATCAGGAAAGTGCGCGTATCGGTAGTGTGCTGGAAGTGATTCGCAGCGTCGCCGAGCAGACCAATCTGCTGGCGCTCAACGCCGCCATCGAGGCGGCGCGAGCCGGTGAGCAGGGCCGTGGTTTCGCCGTGGTCGCCGATGAAGTAAGGGCGCTGGCCAAGCGTGCCCAGGACAGTACCGAAGAAATCGAGGGCCTGATCGCCGGCCTGCAGCGCATGGCCAAGGGCGCCGTGCAGCAGATGGACAGCAGCCGCGATCTGACTCGGCGCACCGTCGAACTGGCGGGTGAAGCTGGCGACGCGCTGGGGCGCATCACTCAGGCGGTGAGCACCATCGAGCAGATGAACCAGCAGATCGCTGCCGCTGCCGAGGAGCAGAGCGCAGTGGCCGAGGCGATCAACGAGAGCGTCACCCGTGTGCGTGATATCGGTGAGCAGAGCGCTACGGCCGCGGAACAGACTGCGGCCTCCAGCGCTGAGCTGGCACGTTTGGGTGTCGAGTTGCAGGAGCTGGTGCGGCAGTTCCGCACCTGACTCGGGCGAACCGGGACGCCGTCCGCGGACGGGCGTAGGGCGGACTCAGGAGCGTCAGCGAACAGTCCGCCGTCTTCGGCGTGGCAAAAGTCCTGACGGCGTACTGCTTCGCGAGTACGCCCTACAGCGCTGATCGAGCGTCAGGAGGCTATCGAGGCCGTTATGCTGGCGCTCAATCCATTGCGCTGAAGAGGGCTCGTCCCAGAGGTCTGGCTCGGTCAGGCTGTGCTCTGTGCCATCTGCACATCCAGCACACGAATACGCCCTGGTTCCGGGTAATGCCAGTGCACGTCCAGATCCCAGAAGCGCGCGCCATAGCGCCGCTCGGGCTGCGGTTGCTGGTAGGCCGGGCGCGGGTCCTGCGCCAGGCATTGCTCGATCAGCGCCACCAGAGGTTCGTCCAAACGCAGCTCGTGGCTGCGCGCAGTTGCCAGGGCGTCGTCCTGCCAGTCCACCGGAATCAGCGGCGGCGGGGCATCGGCCATGTCGTTGCGCGCGTCGGCCACAGCATCGGCGTAGGGCACGTAGGGCTTGATATCCAGCACCGGGGTACCGTCGAGCAGGTCGATGCCGGACAGATGCAGACGGCCTGGCTCCACTCGCTCCAGGCGCACCACCGATTGGCCGATGCCGTTCGGGCGATGGGTGGCGCGGGTGCTGAACACGCCGACCGCCTGGTTGCCGCCCAGCCGTGGCGGGCGCACTTTCAGGCGCGGCTTGTCTTCCAGCGCCTGGTGAAAGAGAAACAGCAACCAGATGTGGCTGATCTGTTCCAGGCCCTGGACGGCCTCGCCCTGATCGAAGGGCGGCAGCAGTTCCAGCACGCCGCGAGCGGCGGGCGCCAGGTGCGGCTGGCGAGGAATGGCGAATTTTTCCTTGAAGCAGGAGCGAACGATACCGACCGGAGAAACCAGATGCTGCATGGTGCTCTACTTAGCGGCTACGCACGGGCGCGTCGTGCGCTACCCGGCAGCCGGCGTCGCGGAACGGGCCGGTGAAACGAATCCAGCCTTCGCCGGGGCTGACCTGGGCGCAGGTCAGGTGGCCATCGACCTTGCTCTGCCAGAGGAAGAATGGTGCCGGTGCGGCGAAGCTGGGCAAGCTGAGTGCGAGCAGGGCGATGAGTAGCAGGGTACGCATGACGGTGGTCTCCAGAGGGTGACGGACACAGCCTAACACGGCCTCAAAATCGCTCCTTCTCGCCCAGATAGCGCCATTGCCCGACCGGCAGCTTGGCCATGGGCACGCCGCCAATGCGGATGCGCTTCATGCCCAGCACTTTCAGGCTCAGCGCCGCGCAGATCTGCCGCAGCAGATCGGGGGCCGGATTCTTCAGGGCGAAGCGCAGGCGCTGTTCGCTCTGCCAACTGGCCTTGCACGGCGGGAACTGCGTGCCCTTGTGCAACCAGCCTTTCTTCAGCCGTTCCAGTGCGCTGGCGGGCAGTTCGCCGGCTACTTCGACCAGGTATTCCTGCTCCAGCTTGGCCGCGTCCTCGCGCAGCTTGCGTTGCGTGCGCCAGTCCTGGCTGAGCACTATCAGGCCACTGGCACCGGTCTGCAGCGGCAGGCTCTGCTCCTGGCGCAGGAAGTGGCCATGCAGGACGCGCTGGGTGTGCGGATCTTGTTCCCAGTGGCGTTCGCGCACCAGCAGGTGTTGCAACTGTGCGGCGTTGCAGCCAGTCGAGCCATGCACCAGCAGGGTGACGGGCTCCACGGGGTCGAGCCTGGCATCGGGATGCAATTCGACGCGCTGATCCTCGACCTTGAACTGCGGCGCTTCGACCACCTGGCCGTCCACCGTCACCCAGCCGCCGGCGATGTAAAGATCGGCTTCACGGCGCGAGCAACCGAACAGCTCGATGACGCGTTTGGACAGACGGGTGGCTTCGCTCATGAGCTGGCTCTGAATGGTAATAAAGGCGGGTATTCTAGCCGTTTACCTGGGCTGGCGACGGATCCGATTGATCGATCATTGCCATCCCTGTTCCAGGCAGATTCGCGAGATGTCAGCGAAAGCCCTCACTGAACTTGGCCAGTTCCTCTTGTGTCAGCAGCTCGAGATTCTGCATGAGGCTCAGTTGCAGATGGGCCTTCGAGCGGCTCAAGCCATCGAAGGCCCTGGCCATTTCCTTGTCGCGCTGATGAATCAGGCGGTATAACTCGCCATATCTGTCATGAGCGCTCAGTGCCGAATTGCCGCAGATCACCAAGCTTTCATCCAGGATCCGCTGGGAAAAGCGTTCAAGGGCCGTGGCTTTTAGCGCCTTGAAGATTTTCCAGTCAGACTCGCTGATTGTCATTGGCGCTCCTCCGGTCTGGTAACGAGTGAGTGCGTTTTATACCAACTCGCCCCACATATCGTACTCGTCGGCATCGACGATACGCACGCGCACCTTGTCGCCCGGCTTGACGTTGGGGGAGTCGATGAACACGCTGCCGTCGATTTCCGGGGCGTCGGCCCAGGAGCGGGCCACGGCACCTTCGGCGTCCACTTCGTCGATCAGTACGTCCATCTCCAGGCCGATCTTGGCCTGCAGACGTGCCGAACTGATGGCCTGCTGGTGCGCCATGAAGCGCTCCCAGCGCTCCTGCTTGATCTCATCCGGCACCGGCTCCAGGCCCAGGTCGTTGGCTGGCGCACCTTCAACGGGCGAGTATTGGAAGCAGCCGACACGGTCGAGCTGCGCTTCGGTCAGCCAGTCCAGCAGGTACTGGAAGTCTTCCTCGGTCTCGCCTGGGAAACCGACGATGAAGGTGGAGCGGATGGTCAGCTCCGGGCAGATCTCACGCCACTTCTTGATGCGCGCCAGGGTCTTGTCTTCGAAGGCCGGGCGCTTCATCGACTTGAGCACTTTCGGGCTGGCGTGCTGGAAGGGGATATCCAGGTACGGCAGCAGCTTGCCGGCGGCCATCAGCGGGATCACATCGTCGACGTTGGGGTAGGGGTAGACGTAGTGCAGGCGCACCCAAACGCCCATGGACGACAGCGCTTCGCACAGCTCGAGCATGCGCGTCTTTACCGGCTGGCCGTTCCAGAAGTCCAGCTTGTACTTCATGTCGACGCCGTAGGCGCTGGTGTCTTGGCTGATCACCAGCAGCTCTTTCACGCCGGCCTTGACCAGGCGCTCGGCTTCGCTGAGCACCTCGCCCACCGGACGGCTGACCAGCTTGCCGCGCATCGACGGGATGATGCAGAAGCTGCAAGTATGGTTGCAGCCTTCGGAAATCTTCAGGTAGGCGTAGTGGCGCGGGGTCAGCTTGATGCCCTGCGGCGGTACCAGGTCGATCAGCGGGTTGTGCTCGGTCTTCGGTGGAATGACCTCATGCACCGCATTGACCACCTGCTCGTACTGCTGCGGACCGGTCACCGCCAGCACGCTCGGGTGCACGTCACGGATGCTGTCTTCGGCCACGCCCATGCAGCCGGTGACGATCACCTTGCCGTTCTCTGCCAGCGCCTCACCGATGGCGTCCAGCGACTCGGCCTTGGCACTGTCGATGAAGCCACAGGTATTGACCACTACCACGTCGGCATCCTGGTAGGTCGGTACGATCTCGTAACCTTCCATGCGCAGTTGGGTCAGGATGCGTTCGGAATCGACAGTTGCTTTCGGGCAGCCGAGGCTGACGAATCCGACTTTCGGAGTGGCGGTGGACATGCGGGCTAACCTCTAAGGGCACCTGATTGGCGCCTCTGATCAAAAAATGCGCAATTCTAGCGGCGCTTCGGGCGCTTGACCAGAGCCGCCATCACCTCAATTTCTCTGCGGCGTCAGCGGCTCAGGGTGTTCTCGCGCACTGCATAAATGCTGGCGCATACAGGCGTCGCTCGGCTACCGTCTGGCGTCTGCTATAGATAGATAGGCAGAGCTTAGCGCTGCTCGGCTATTGGTGGCTGAAGGAGATCAATCGCCCGAAACGAAAAAGGCCACTCGATTGAGTGGCCTTTATCTGAAGGTGGTTGCGGGAGCAGGATTTGAACCTACGACCTTCGGGTTATGAGCCCGACGAGCTACCAGACTGCTCCATCCCGCGGCGGCCATTCTACTCAGGGAGGGAGTGTTGTCAATCGGTTTCTTGCTTTTAATCGAAAATACTAATCGACCAGGCAAACAAAAAGGCCACTCGTTAGAGTGGCCTTTTCGGAAGGTGGTTGCGGGAGCAGGATTTGAACCTACGACCTTCGGGTTATGAGCCCGACGAGCTACCAGACTGCTCCATCCCGCGGCGGCCATTCTACTCAGGGAGGGAGTGTTGTCAATCGGTTTCTTGCTTTTAATCGAAAATACTAATCGACCAGGCAAGCAAAAAGGCCACTCGCTAGAGTGGCCTTTTCGGAAGGTGGTTGCGGGAGCAGGATTTGAACCTACGACCTTCGGGTTATGAGCCCGACGAGCTACCAGACTGCTCCATCCCGCGGCGGCCATTCTATCGAAAGAGAGCCTCACGTCAACCATTATCTTCAAAAAACTGTTTTCAACTCAGATGGTTAGCCTCAAACAACTGTTAGACTTCAGCGAGTTCGACCAGATCTGGCAAGGCTTTCGAGGGTGTTGTGCGCAAGATAATCCACGTCGACTGCGACTGCTTCTATGCCGCCATCGAGATGCGTGACGACCCGAGTCTGGCCAGTCGTCCGCTGGCCGTCGGCGGTTCGGCCGATCGGCGCGGGGTGATCGCTACCTGCAACTATGAGGCGCGTGCCTATGGTGTGCGTTCGGCGATGTCGTCGCGGCATGCGCTGAAGCTGTGCCCGGATCTTCTGATCGTCAAACCGCGCTTCGAGGTGTACCGCTCGGTCTCTCGTGACATTCACGGCATCTTTCGTCAGTTCACCGACCTGATCGAGCCGCTGTCGTTGGACGAGGCGTATCTGGACGTCAGTGATTCGCCGCATTTCGCTGGCAGTGCCACGCGCATCGCTCAGGAAATTCGCCGCCGTGTGGCGCAGGAGCTGCACATCACCGTGTCGGCCGGGGTCGCGCCGAACAAGTTTCTGGCCAAGATCGCCAGCGACTGGCGCAAACCCAATGGGTTGTTCGTTATCACCCCGGATCAGGTAGACGATTTCGTGGCTGAGTTGCCGGTGAACAAGCTGCATGGCGTCGGCAAGGTCACGGCTGACAAGCTGACGCGCCTGGGCATTCGCACCTGTCTGGATCTGCGTGACTGGAACAAGCTGGCGCTGGTGCGCGAGTTCGGCAGTTTTGGTGAGCGTCTGTGGCGCCTGGCCCACGGTATCGACGAACGTGCCGTGCAGGTGGACAGTCGTCGCCAGTCTTTGAGCGTGGAGCACACCTACGATCAGGACCTGCCGGACCTGGAGACCTGTTTGGGCAAATTGCCGGCGCTGCTCGAAGAAATGAATGGTCGCCTGCAGCGTCTGGACGCCAGCTATCGACCGGACAAGCCCTTCGTCAAGGTCAAGTTCCACGATTTCACCCAGACCACTCTGGAGCAGGCAGGGGCCAGTCGGGATCTGGAAAGCTACCGGCTATTGCTGAGCAACGCATTCGCCCGTGGCGACAAGCCGGTACGGTTGCTCGGTGTGGGCGTCAGGTTGCACGATCTGCGCGGGCGGCAGGAGCAGCTCGATCTGTTCGCGTAGTTGCCGTTGTGGGAGGGGCTTTAGCCGCGATCATCGATAAAGACATCGCCGCTGAAGCGCCTCCCACAGAGTAGTTTCACGGCTCGATTATTGCGGCCAAAGGCGCATCGGCTTACCGGTGGCCGGCCACAGCTGCAACTGGCCGATGTCGTTGAAGTCCCAGCGCTGCACTTCAGCCAATGCCGCGAGGAAGCGCTGCTCCTGCTCCATCAGGGCGGGCGCGCACATCTTGCGGGTGCTGCCCGGGGTTTCGAAACGGACGGCGTCATCCTTCAGCGTATAGCCGGCGAACCAGTGGTTGCAGCCAGCATGCCCGTGAGCACGACCGTCAGCGGCAAAGGTGACGGTCAGGTGGCTGCGGTCGATCAGCGGGTTTTCGCCGATCCATTCCACTTGGTAGCTGCGTTCGGTTTCCAGCTGCGGTGCGTCGCTGGCGCAGCCGGCCAAAGTGGCGGCGAGCAGGGCGAGGGGCAGGGTGCGGTACATGGTGTCAGGCCTCCTGGCAGTTGCGGCATAGATGGCGGCCGGCGTCATTGCGCCAGCCCAGTTCGGTGATACGCGCCTCGGCGGCCGGGGCTTGTGCGGTTTTGCCCAGAGCGGCGTCGACGGCGAATTCGAAATCCAGCTGCTTGCCGCAGCTGTCGCAGTTCACTTGCCAGTTATGAATGGCTAGCTCCTTGAACTGCGGGCCCTTGCATACGGCCAGCCATTGGCCGGGCGGGTTGATCAGGTGGCGAACCTTCTCCACTTCCAGGCGCATGTGCAGGTCGCGGCTGCCCTTGAGGGTGACCAGCAGCGCGTCGTTGGCCTGGATGGAGCCACCGTTGCCGGTGACCTGGTAGCGACCCGGTGCCAGTGCGCGGCACTCGGTGAGGGTGTGTTGCGGGTTGAGCAGGGAGTAACGGAAATCGTGTTCGGCCATGGGTCCTCCAGATCAGCCGGCATGCTATCACGCGCCGGCTTTGACCTCATTGCTCGGCTGGCCGGCGAGCCAGGCGGCGATGTTGTCCAGGGTGGTGCGGGCGATGGCGTCGAGCGCCTCGTGGGTGAGAAAGGCCTGGTGCGCGGTAACGATGACGTTGGGAAAACTCAGCAGGCGGGCCAGGGTGTCATCCTGCAGTGGCAGGTCGGAGTGATCCTCGAAGAACAGCTCCGACTCCTCCTCGTAGACGTCCAGGCCCAGGTAGCCGAGCTGGCCGCTTTTCAGCGCCTTGATCAGTGCCTTTGCATCGACCAGTGCGCCGCGGCCTGTGTTGATCAGCATCGCGCCACGTTTCATCTGAGCCAGACGTGCGGCGTCTATCAGGTGGTAGCTGGCGTCGGTCAGCGGGCAGTGCAGGCTGAGGATGTCGCTGCTGGCGATCACCTCTTCGAGTGGCGCCTGGCGTGCGCCGAGTTCATCGAGCCCGGTCAGCGGGAATGGATCGTAGACCAGCACCTGGCAACCGAAGCCATGCATGATGCGGGCGAATACCTGGCCGATCTTGCCACCGCCAACCACGCCGACGATCTTGCCGTGCAAGTCGAAGCCGGTCAGGCCATGCAGGGAAAAATCACCCTCGCGAGTGCGGTTGAACGCGCGGTGGATGCGCCTGTTCAGTGCCAGTACCAGGGCCACGGCGTGTTCGGCCACGGCATGCGGTGAATAGGCCGGCACGCGCACCACTGGCAGGTCGAGGCGCTGCGCCGCTGCCAGGTCGACATGGTTGTAGCCGGCCGAGCGCAAGGCGATCAGACGCGTGCCGCCTGCTGCCAGTTGTTCCAGCACCGGGGCTGACAGGTCGTCGTTGATGAAGGCGCAGACCACGTCGTAGTCTTTGGCCAACGCTGCGCTGTCGCGGGTCAGGCGCGCTTCATGAAACTGCAGGTGCCAATCGGACGAGCCGTTGGCCGCCAGGAAGGATTCGCGATCGTAGGTTTTGCTACTGAACAGGCAGATACGCATAGCGGTTCCTCAGGCGTTTTGTGTCGCCGCTTCGGTCAGGCGCACGATGGCATCATCCAGATCGTCCAAGGCGCGCTGGGCCTCGGGGTCGTCCTGTTTGAGCAACGTCTCACTTCGCTGGCAGGCCATGCGCAGTTGTGGCACCCCGCAGTAGCGCGTGGCGCCGTGCAGGCGATGGACCCGCTCGATCAGTGCGGTGCGCTCGCCGGCATCGCGCGCCTGGCGGATGGCCTGGCGGTCGCCGGGCAGACCGGCCAACAGCATGCTCAGCATGTCCGCCGCCAGATCGGCTTTGCCCGCGGCCAGGCGCAGGCCTTCTTCGGCGTCGAGTACCTTGGGCTGCGACTGTGGCGCAGCAGCCGGTACGACTCTGTTATTCGGCTGGTTGCGCAGATTCAGCCCCGTCCACTTGAGCACCACTTGGGCCAGTTGGCGCTCGTTGATCGGTTTGGTCAGGTAGTCGTCCATGCCACTTTGCAGCAGGGCGCGCTTCTCGTTGGCCAGGGCATGGGCGGTGAGGGCGATGATCGGCGTGGGGCTGCGACCCTGTTCGCTTTCCCACTGGCGAATCACTTCTGTGGCTTCACGGCCATCCATGCCGGGCATCTGCACATCCATGAACACCAGATCGAAGCTGCCGTGCTGTACCGCTTCTATAGCCGCATAGCCGCTGTCCACGGCAGTGACCTGAGCACCAAGGTCATCGAGCAGGGTTTGCACCAGCAGCAGGTTGGCCGGGTTGTCGTCCGTGCAGAGAATTTGTGGCCGGCGCGTGTTGCCGAGGGTGACCGACTCGCTAGCCGGGCGTTGCGGGCTGACCAGCTCCACCAGTGCCTTGTACAGTTTGCGTGTGCAGGCTGGTTTGGCCTGTAGTTGGGCGTAGGCATCGGGCAGCGATTCGTGAAACAACCCCAATTCGGTGGTCGGGCACAGCACCAGGGCCTTGCAGCCGAGCCGGGCGAGGTCGTCGATACGTTGGCCGAGGGTGTCGGGCGGTAACTGGCTGGCGGTGATGCCAAGCACAGCCAGGCTCAGCGGTTGTTCGCGATTCTGCTGCTGCTTCACTGCATCGAAGAGTTGGCCTGGGTCGGCGAAGCTTTCCACCTCCAGGCCGCAGTCTTCGAGCTGGTGGGCCAAGGCCTGGCGCGCCAGCTCGTGGCTTTCCAGCACGGCCACGCGGCGGCCCTGGAGGGCGGCACGCGGCAGGTCTTCGGCGTCGTCGCGTGCCTTGGGCAGGGTCAGGGTGATCCAGAACTCAGAGCCCTCGCCCGGCGTGCTGTCGACGCCGATCTCGCCGCCCATCTGCTCGATCAGGCGCTTGGAAATCACCAGGCCGAGGCCTGTGCCACCGGCCTGGCGGCTGAGCGAGTTGTCGGCCTGGCTGAAGGCCTGGAACAGCGCGCGCAGGTCTTCATCCGACAGGCCGATGCCGGTGTCCATCACGCTGATACGCAGCTGTGCGCTGTCGGCACTTTCATCCTCGACCATGGCACGCATGACGATGGTGCCTTCGCGGGTGAACTTGATCGCATTGCTGACCAGGTTGGTCAGTACCTGCTTCAGGCGCAGTGGATCACCGCGCAGGGCCAAGGGGGTGTCGCGGTATATCAGGCTGACCAGCTCCAGCTGCTTTTCATGGGCCGCGGGGGCGAGGATGGTCAGGGTGTCCTGCAGCAGGTCGCGCAGGTTGAAGGGGATGGATTCGAGCATCAGCTTGCCCGCTTCGATCTTGGAGAAGTCGAGCACCTCATTGATGATGCCGAGCAGGCTGTCGGCGGATTTCTCGATGGTCGACAGCTAGTCCTGCTGGCGCGGGCTGAGCTCGCTCTTCTGCAGCAGGTTGGTGAAACCAAGGATGCCGTTGAGCGGGGTGCGGATCTCGTGGCTCATGTTGGCCAGGAACTCGGACTTGATGCGGCTGGCTTCCAGGGCCTCCTTGCGCGCGAAGTCCAGCTCGATGTTCTGGATCTCGATGGTTTCCAGGTTCTGCCGTACGTCCTCGGTGGCCTGCTCGATGCTGTGCTGCAGTTCTTCCTGCGCGTTCTGCAGGGCCTCGGCCATGCGGTTGATACCGGCGGCCAGCTCATCCATCTCATGGCTGCCCAGCGGTGGCAGGCGGGTTTCCAGGTGGCCGTCCTTGAGTTGGGCGACCCCGTCTTTGATCTCGCGCAGTGGTTCGTTGATGCTGCGGCCCATGCGCAGGGCGAGCAGGGCGGTTACGGCAAGGCCGCCGGCGATCAGCAGCAGGCTGGCGAACAGGCTGCGATAGCCGCTGAGCAAGGTGCCCTGATGCGAGAGTTCCAGTTCGACCCAGCCGAGCAGCTCCAGTTGGCGATCGTCAGCGAAGTCGTCGCTGAGCACCAGATGCTGGTCGTAGACCGGTAGCAGAAAACGTGTGGCGTCCTGGCCGCTGAGCAAGCTGATGCCCGGCTGACTGTCGGGTGACGGGTTGAGCATGCTGGGCCCGGCGTGTGCCAGTGAGGCGCGCTCTGGGGTGAGAAAACTCACCGCACGCACATCCGGGTGCTCGAGTGTCTGTTGAGCGATGCGCTCGAGTTTTTTCACGGCCTTTTGTTCCAGCGCAGGTGCCGCCAGGGGCGCCAGGTGTTCAACCAGCATCTCGCCGCGCTGCAGCAGCTGCGTCTGCAAGCCGGATAGCTGCACCCAGGTGAAATAGCCACCCAGTACCAGAGCCAGCAGGCTGGTGGGGAACAGGGTGAGCAGCAGCACGCGGCCTTTGATGCCTAAATCCTTGAACACGACGTTTCTCCTTGGTGACGTCTGGGCAGTGTAGCGATTCAGCGCGTCAGAATCTGTAGATGAGCGATTGTCGTTTAATAGGTAGAATTGTTCTCATTCTGCCTCCTTGGTTTCTTTCCATGAATGCCTGCTCTGCTTCTCCAGCCCGGATCCTCGCTGTCGAGGACGACCCTCTGCTTGCCAGTCACCTGCAGTCTCATCTGCTGGCCCGGGGCTTCGACGTGACCCTCAGTCATGACGGCAGTGATGGATTGCGCTTGGCTGAGAACGAGGATTTCGATCTGATCCTTATGGATATCCTGCTGCCCGGCACCAACGGCCTGGTGGCGCTGCAGCAATTGCGCCAGCGCTGCAGTGTGCCGGTTCTGCTGATGTCTGCGTTGGGCGATGAGCAGAACCGCATCGCCGGTTTCAGCCAAGGTGCCGACGACTATCTGCCCAAGCCGTTCAGCCTGGGCGAACTGAGCGTTCGAGTGGATGCAATTCTGCGTCGTGTCGCCTATGAGCGTCGCGAGCCACAGTCCAGTGCAGAGGGCAACGGTTTGCAGTTCGACGAGGGCCGCAGCGATGTGGCCTTCCGTGGCGAGTGGGTCGGCCTGACGCCCAGTGAATACCGCGTGTTGGAGCTGCTCTGGCGACACAAGGACGAGGCGTTGAGCAAACCCTTCCTTTATCAGCAGGCGCTGCGCCGTGCTTACGCTCAGCACGACCGCAGCCTGGACATGCACGTCAGTCATATCCGTCGCAAATTGCAGGCCGCCGGCTACGAGGCGACACGTGTCGACACTGTCTGGGGCAAAGGCTACATCCTGACGCAGGCCGGGGCATGAACCTGCCGGGGCGACACTCGTTGCTCTGGCGGCTGGCCGGAGCATTGGCGTTGTTCTGTCTGCTGCTGGTCAGTCTGCATGTGGATGTCGGCCGCGAGCTGATCGATGCGACCTCCTATCTGCCCGAACCCACCCGGCAGACGCTCAAAGACTATGCCCGGGAGGCGGAAACGACGTGGCGCGAGGAGGGCGCACCAGGCGTCGATGCTTTTCTGCAGCGGCTGCAGGAACGTGAACAGATCTGGGCTGTGGTGGTCGATGAGCACAAGGATTCGTTGTCCTCGCAAGCCTTGACGGCCGAGCAGGCGCAGCGCCTTGATTTCGTGCGCAGGCTGGATTTCCCGGTCGGACGACCAGGCGGCACGCCGACTTTTTACATTCCTTTCAGCGACGGCAACGCTCGCTTGGTCATGGAGTTGCCGCAGCGTTTGAACCCGCGCAAGTACAACGAGCTATGGGAGTTGCTGCTGCAGCGCGTGCTGCCGGCCGTGCTGGCTGTGGTCGTGGCCGTTCTGCTGTATCGCCTGCTGATTGCTCCGCTGGCGATCCTCAGGCGTCAGGCCGCCACGCTCAGCGCGGGTGATCTGTCTGCCCGACTCGGGCCGCAGGTGACACGGCGCAAGGATGAACTGGGTGAGCTGGCACGAACCTTCGATCATATGGCCGAACGCCTGCAGGGTACCGTGGCGTTCCAACGCCAGTTGCTGCGCGACCTGTCCCATGAACTGCGCACGCCGTTGGCCCGCTTGCGCGTGGCGGGGGAGAGCGAACAGGACGTCGAGGCCCTGCGTCACCGCCTGGCACGTGAAGTCGAGGAAATGGAAAAGCTGGTCGGCGATGCACTGGAGCTGGTCTGGCTGGATACCGAACGGCCCAGCTTGCCGCTGGAAGAAGTGGACATCGTCAGGCTCTGGGATGTGCTGAGGGAAAACGCCGGCTTCGAGACGGGCTGGCCCATTGAGCACATGCCCTGCGAGCTGCCGGCTGATTGCCGGGTGCTGGGCAATCTCAACGGCCTGGCGCAGGCGCTGGAAAACATCCTGCGCAATGCCATTCGCCACTCGCCGGAAGGGGCAGTGGTGCGCCTGGCTGGACAGCGCGAAGGGGACCAATGGCTGTTATGGATCGAGGACCAGGGGCCGGGTGTCGCCGAGAGCGAGCTTGAGACCATCTTCCGTCCCTTCACCCGGCTCAGCGCTGCCCGTCCGGGTGGTGATGGCTTCGGCCTGGGGCTGGCCATTGCGCGCAGCATGATCGCTAATCAGGGCGGTTATCTGTGGGCAGAGAATGCCGCGCCTGGGCTGCGGCTTAAGCTCCGACTGCAAAGTGTATAGTTCGTAAATTAGATTTACTCTCAAATGTAAATTATTACTATTTGTGCTTGACCCGACAGGGCCGGCAAGTAGTGGCGCTTCTTTTTTCTAGTGCTCGCTCTCGATGGCGTGTTGTCCATCCGAGGCTTTGCCACGGCCCTTTCGATTGGTTTCGATCATTGCATGTCGGCTGCTCCCGCTGACCACGGCGGAGCATGCCGCCGGTGTTGCGAAACGGGTCAGCCAGCGAAGCCTATGTCCGGGGGAGTGCAGGGTTCGAGTTCCTGTGCAGGACGGTCGCTGGCAACACGCCGAGAACTCGATTCACCTTGATCACTGGGAGTCATCCACATGTCACTCAACAAGCGACGTCTTGTTGCATCTTCGCGGCCTCGATTCAAGAAAACCCTATTGGCAGTCGCGCTGGCTTCGCTGGCCTGCTCGGTTGGCGCCCACGAGAAGTCCAAGCCGCTGGAGCTCGGAGCGGTGGTTGTTACCGCTACGGGGTTTGAGCAAAGCGTCAAGGACGCTCCCGCCGCCATCACGGTCATCTCCGCAGAAGAGCTGAAGAAGCGCTCCTATACCGATGTGACCGACGCGCTGAAGAATGTGGCAGGGGTGCAGATTGCCGGTGGCGGCGTGGAGCGCTCGATCCAGATCCGTGGCATGACCTCCGGCTATACGCTGTTTCTGATCGATGGTCGGCCGATGCAGGGCAACGACGCCTTCGGCCTCAACGGTACCCAGAACGGTACGCCGATCAACTTCCTGCCACCCATCGAGGCCATCGAGCGCATCGAGGTCATTCGTGGCCCGGCGTCGTCCCTGTACGGCTCCGATGCCATGGGCGGGGTGATCAATATCATCACCAAGAAAATCCGCAACGAGTTCGCCGGTAGCATCACCACCGAGTACAGCCTGGCCGATGGCGCCAACAAGGTGAACGAGGACGGCTATCAGACCAGTGCCTACCTGAACGCGCCACTGATCGAGGATGTGCTGGCCTTGCAGGTCAACGGTTCCTTCCTGCACCAGGACGAAAGTCATTTCCTCGGCGGTGACGACAGTGCTGCCTCTGACCCCAGGTACAGAAGAAGCAATCTGGGCGGCAAGCTGGGCTGGAACATCGACGAGCAGAACCTGCTCACCTTCAACTACAACGAGGCGCTGCAACGCCGCTGGGCCAATCCGGGCAAGAGCATCGACCTGGCCGATGAACCGAGCTACAACGAGTCGATCCTCAAGACCTACGCGATCACCCACGAAGGGCGTTACGACAACCTGCTGCTGGATACCTACGTCAACTACGACACCTCGGAGAACCCGACCCGGGTCAACGCCAATACCGGCAATGGCATCGAGTACAACGTGCTGACGGCCAACACCCAGGCGACTTATTTCCTCGGCTCCCATGCGCTGATCGGTGGCCTGACCCATAAGTACGAAGAACTCAAGGACGGTGCGAGCAGTGGCCTGCGTCCGCCGGTCGTGCCGGTTGCCGATGCCGTGGTGGAGATGGAGCGCTACCAGAATTCGATCTTCCTGGAAGACAACTGGAGCCTGACCGACGATCTGTCGCTGACCCTGAGTGCCCGCTACGACGACAACGAGGCGTTCGGCAGCGAAGTCAGTCCCAAGGTCTATGCCGTCTATCACCTGACCGAGAACGTCACCCTCAAGGGCGGTGTGACTTCCGGTTACAAGGCGCCGAGCCTGCGTCAGGCCGCAACCGATTTCGGCTCCACCTCGAGGGGCGGCGTAATCATCGGTAACCCCGAGTTGACGCCTGAGACCAGCCTCAACCGCGAGATCGGCATTGGCTACGAAAACTTCGATCTGGGTATCAACACCACCTTGACCGTCTACCAGACCGACTACAAGGACAAGATCAACCGCACCGGTCGTATCTGCGAGCCGAACGTGCCCTGCGTGTACAACGGCACCAACTACCCGGCGCACCAGTTCGGTTACACCGCCTACGAGAACGTCGACGAGGCAGAGCTGAGGGGCGTCGAGTTCACTCTGGATTACCAACTGCTCGACAACCTGATGTACCGCCACAGCTACACCTATACCAGCACCGAGCAGAAGACCGGCCAGTACAAGGGCGAGCCGCTCAACGACATGGCCAAGCACATGTTCAACGTCTCGCTGGATTTGCAGGCAACGGAGAAGCTGAATCTCTGGACCCAGCTCAACTACCGGGGCGAGACATCCGGCCGCTGGCAGACCGGCACCAGTGGTGCTTCCAGCAACGGTGTGACCTACCCGTCTTATACCTTTGCCGATGTTGGCCTGGTGTACAGGCCGACCCGGGATCTCAGCCTGAAGTTCGGCGTGTACAACGTCACCAACAAGGAAGTCACCACCGACGATGACTATGCCTACAACCTCGATGGCAGGCGGTACGTGTTCGGCCTGACTCAGAACTTCTGATCCGCAGCACAGCTTCCAGGCTGCCCTGGAGCCCTCCCGGGTGGCCTTGCCGCCAGCGCCTGGCGCGCTGCTGCGGCATTCCCGAACACTCAAAAAGTGAGGAAAGCGATATGACGCCGTTCAAGCGTACCCTGATCAACCTGTTGCACCTTGGCGCGCTGATGTGCGCCGTATCGGCCCAGGCCGCCTACCCATTGGTCATCGAACATGGCCAGGGCAAGCTGACCCTGGACCAGGCGCCCACGCGCATCGCGGTGTTCGACCTGGGCGTACTCGACACGCTCGACGCCCTTGGTATCGCCGCCGCTGGCGTGCCGCAGATGTCAGGGCCGGCCTACTTGAAGGCGAAATACGAAGGGCGCGATAGCGTCAATGTCGGCACTTTGTTCGAGCCAGATCTGGCAGCGTTGCAACGCCTCAAACCGGACCTGATCATCATCGCCGGCCGCTCCAGTAATCAGCTCGAGACGCTGTCGGCGCTAGCGCCGACCATCGACCTGAGCATCGCACCGGACCAGTTCCTGGCGGGTGTGCGCAGCAATCTGCAGGTGCTGGGCGAGATCCTCGACAAGCAGGCACAGGCCGCACAGTTGCAGGCACAACTGAACCAGGAACTGGCAGCGCTGCATGCCAAGACTGCCGAGCACAGCGCGCTGACCCTGTTCACCGTCAATGACGCGCTGATGCTGCATGCGCCGGGCGAGCGTTTCGGCATGCTCAATGAAGTGCTCGGTACTCGCCCGGTAGTTGAGTCGGTGGATCCGGCGAGCGTTGCGCAGGTGCGCCCGGCGCCGGATTCGCCCGAGGCCAGGCAAATGCGCGAGCGGCAGCAGGTACGCCTGGATGCAGCGTTGAAAGCACAACCGCAGTGGCTGGTGATTCTCGACCGTGGCGCGGCGACCGGTGGTGAGGGCAAGGCCGGCGAGACCCTGGGCAAACATGCCGGGATCGCGACCAGCAAAGCCTGGGTCGATGGCAAGGTGTTCTATCTGGAGCCGGCGACCTGGTACATCGCCACTGGCGGCTACCAGGGACTGATGAGCACCCTGAAGGATTTTGCCGCCGCGCAATAAAGAAGTGGCATGGCCCGGATGCAGTCCGGGTCATGGCTCGCAGGTAGTTTTTCAACGGCCTGCTAGATCACGCCCTGCAACCGATCATGGCGTGATGAAGCGACGGGTTCGGCGTATCATGATGCCCCTTCGCGTCAGTCTGGATTCGAGCGACCCATGACCCTGCAATTCCCCACCATTGCCGACTGCATCGGCAATACCCCCCTGGTACGCCTGCAACGCCTGGGCGGCGACACCAGCAACACGCTGCTGGTCAAGCTGGAAGGCAACAACCCGGCCGGCTCGGTCAAGGACCGTCCAGCATTGTCGATGATCAATCGCGCCGAGCTGCGTGGCGATATCCAGCCTGGCGACACCCTGATCGAAGCCACCAGCGGCAACACCGGCATCGCCCTGGCCATGGCGGCGGCGATCAAGGGCTACAAGATGATCCTAATCATGCCGGACAACTCCACCGCCGAGCGCAAGTGGGCGATGACCGCCTATGGCGCCGAGCTGATTCTGGTCAGCAAGGAAGAGGGTATGGAGGGCGCGCGTGACCTGGCCGAGCGGCTGCAGGCCGAAGGGCGCGGCAAGGTGCTCGACCAGTTCGCCAATGGTGACAACCCCGAGGCGCACTACAGCGGTACCGGCCCGGAAATCTGGCGCCAGACCGGCGGAACCATCACCCACTTCATCAGCTCCATGGGCACCACCGGCACCATCATGGGCACTTCGCGCTACCTCAAGGAGCAGAACCCGGCGATCCAGATCGTCGGGCTGCAGCCGCAGGAAGGCTCGGCCATCCCCGGCATCCGCCGTTGGCCCGAGGAATATCTGCCGAAGATCTATCAGGCTGAACGTGTCGATCGGGTCATGGACATGGGCCAGGCCGAGGCCGAGCACGTCATGCGTCGCCTGGCGCGGGAAGAGGGCATCTTCTGCGGTGTTTCCTCCGGCGGTTCGGTGGCCGGCATGCTGCGCCTGTCGCAACAGGTGGAGAACGCGGTGCTGGTGGCGATCATCTGCGATCGCGGCGACCGTTACCTGTCCACCGGCGTATACGAAGAACCGGCGCACTGATGGCCAGACGCATCTCCAGCCTGCGCTTTCAGCCCAGTGGCGGCAGTCGCGCGGTGCAGGTTCCGGTCGGCAAGAAGCAGAAGCTCGCTATCGAGCGCCTGGCCGGTGACGGCCGTGGCATCGCTTTCGAAGGCGGGCGTACCTGGTTCGTCAGCGGCGCACTGGCCGGCGAGCAGGTCGAGGCGCGGGTGCTCAGCGCCCGTAGCCAGACTGTCGAGGCGCGCGCCGAACGCATCCTCGCCGCCAGCAGCGAGCGCCGTGCGGCACCCTGCATTCATGCCGACCGCTGTGGTGGTTGCAACCTGCAGCACATGCCCCATGCCGATCAGTTGGCCCTGAAACAGCGCACGCTGGCCGAGCAGCTTTCACGCCTGGGCGGCGTGCAGCCGGATGAGTGGGCAGCGCCGCTGGTTGGCCCCGAGTTCGGCTATCGCCGCCGCGCGCGCGTTGCCGTGCGCTGGGATGCCAAGGCGCGTCAGCTGCAGGTCGGTTTCCGCGCCGAGGCCAGCCAGGACATCATCGCCATCGATGAATGTCTGGTGCTGGTACAGCCTTTGCAGTCCATTTTCAAAGCGCTGCCGGCGTTGTTGCGCAGCCTGGAGAAACCCCAGGCGGTCGGGCACGTGGAGTTGTTCAGTGGTACTGCCGAAGCGTTGCTGCTGCGCCACACTGCAGTGCTGACGGAGGCTGATCTGAGCCGCCTGCGTGCATTCTGCCGTGAGCATCGCGCACAGCTGTGGTTGCAGGGTGAAGGGCAGCCGCAGCCTGACGACCCGTCTGCCGAGCTGGGTTTCCAGTTGCAGCGCTGGCAGCTGCAACTGGCCTATCGGCCGGGGGATTTCGTACAGGTCAATGGTCTGGTCAACGAGGCGATGGTCGCTCAGGCGCTAGACTGGTTAGCAGTGCAGCCTGGCGAAAGGGTGCTGGATCTGTTCTGCGGCCTGGGGAATTTTGCCCTGCCGTTGGCGAGTCAGGCTGCTGAGGTAGTGGCCGTGGAGGGCGTCGAAGCGATGGTGCAGCGGGCCGATGGCAACGCGCAAAACAATGCTTTGGACAACGCGCACTTTTATCATGCCGACCTGTCCAACCCGCTGGCCAATGAGGCCTGGGCGCGTGGTGGTTTTGCTGCGGCGTTGCTCGACCCGCCACGAGACGGGGCGTTGCAGGCGGTGCGTGAGATGAGTGGGTTGGGCGCGCGACGTCTGGTCTACGTCTCCTGCAATCCGACCACCCTGGCGCGCGATGCCGCCGAGCTGGCGCAGCAGGGTTATCGTCTGCGCCGTGCCGGGATTCTCGACATGTTCGCGCAGACGGCGCATGTCGAGGCGATGGCTCTGTTCGAGAAACCCGAGCCCTAGGGCCCGGGCCAAAGCGGTACGTTCGGTACCGCAGGGATGTGCAGGATGCGCATTCTTTCAGTTAATCCGACCGGCTCAGAGAAGGCCGGCGACAGTTCGGTGCAGCCTAAGCTCACCGTAGGGAAGGTAAGACGATGGTTCAGGTGAGAGCGCATCAGCCGGTCAATGATGACGGCAGCATCAATCTCGAGGCCTGGTTGGATCATGTCACCCGCGTCGATCCGGCGCTGGATCGTCAGGCGCTGCAAGAAGCCTGCGAGTTCGCTCATGATCTGGAGCAGCAGGCCAACACCACCGAGCATCATTGGAGCGAGGACGCCTCGACATTCCGCGCCGGTCTCGACATCGCGGAAATCCTCGCCGATCTCAAGCTCGACCAGGACTCGCTGGTCGCGGCGGTCATTTATCGCGGTGTGCGTGAGGGCAAAATCACCCTGGCCGCGGTGCATCAGCGCTTCGGTCCGGTGGTGGCCAAGCTGATCGAAGGCGTGCTGCGCATGGCGGCGATCAGCGCCAGTATCAACCCGCGTGAATCGGTGGTGCTCGGCTCGCAGACGCAGGTGGAAAACCTGCGCAAGATGCTGGTGGCCATGGTCGACGATGTGCGCGTGGCGCTGATTAAACTGGCCGAGCGTACCTGCGCCATCCGTGCGGTCAAGGAAGCCGACGAGGAGAAGCGTCAGCGCGTGGCGCGCGAGGTGTTCGACATCTACGCGCCGCTGGCTCACCGCCTGGGCATCGGCCATATCAAGTGGGAGCTGGAGGATCTGTCCTTCCGCTACCTGGAGCCTGAGCAGTACAAGCAGATTGCCAAACTGCTGCATGAGCGCCGCCTCGACCGCGAGCAGTACATCAACGACGCCATGGCGAATTTGCGTCAGGAGCTGGAAGCCACCGGCATCAAGGCCGATATCAGCGGCCGGGCGAAACACATCTATTCGATCTGGCGCAAGATGCAGCGCAAAGGTCTGCAGTTCAGCCAGATCTACGACGTGCGTGCAGTGCGCGTGCTTGTGCCGGAGGTGCGTGATTGCTACACCACCCTGGGCATCGTGCATACATTGTGGCGGCACATTCCCAAGGAGTTCGACGACTACATCGCCAACCCCAAGGAGAACGGCTACCGCTCGCTACACACCGCCGTACTGGGCCCGGAGGGCAAGGTGCTGGAGGTGCAGATTCGCACCCACGCCATGCACGAAGAGGCCGAGCTGGGCGTGTGCGCGCACTGGCGCTACAAGGGCACCGATGTCAAGTCCGGCTCCAACCACTACGAAGAGAAGATCTCCTGGCTGCGTCAGGTCATCGAGTGGCACGAGGAGCTGGGCGATATCGGTGGCCTGGCCGAACAACTGCGCGTCGATATCGAGCCGGATCGGGTCTACGTCTTCACCCCCGACGGTCACGCCATCGACCTGCCCAAGGGCGCCACACCGCTGGACTTTGCCTACCGCGTGCACACCGAGATCGGCCACAACTGCCGGGGCGCGAAGATCAACGGGCGCATCGTGCCGCTGACCTACAGCCTGCAGACCGGTGAGCAGGTGGAAATCATCACCAGCAAGCAGGGCACACCCAGTCGTGACTGGCTCAACCCCAACCTGGGTTATGTCACCACCAGTCGTGCGCGGGCCAAGATCGTCCACTGGTTCAAGCTGCAGGATCGCGACCAGAACGTCGCCGCCGGCAAGCAGTTGCTCGAACGCGAGCTGGCGCGCATGGCTCTGGTCGGTGCGGACTTCGACAAGCTGGCCGAGAAGGCCAACCTGAAAACCGCCGAGGATCTGTTCGCCGCCCTGGGTGCGGGCGACGTGCGCCTGGCCCATGCGGTCAACCTGGCCCAGCAACTGCTGGAGCCGGAGCGCGGCAACGAACAACTGGAGCTGATCCCGCGCAAGGCGCAGGGCTTCAAGCCGGGCAAGCGTGGCGATATCCAGATCCAGGGCGTCGGCAATCTGCTAACGCAGATGGCCGGCTGCTGCCAGCCGCTGCCGGGCGACCCCATTGTCGGTTACATCACCCTCGGTCGCGGCGTTACCATTCATCGTCAGGATTGCCCGACGGCGTTGCAGCAAACTGCACGCGAGCCGGAGCGGATGATCCAGGTGAGCTGGGGGCCGGTGCCGGTGCAGACCTACCCGGTGGAAGTCGTCATCAAGGCCTACGACCGTTCAGGTCTGCTGCGTGACGTCACCCAGGTGCTGCTCAACGAGAAGCTCAACGTGCTGGCAGTCAACACCCGCTCGAACAAGGACGACAACACGGCCTCGATGTCGATCACCGTGGAGATTCCGGGGCTCGATGCCCTTGGCCGTCTGTTGGCGCGTATCGGTCAGTTGCCCAATATCATCGAGGCGCGTCGCCACCGTGCCAATTGAGCGGCAAGCCATAAGCTTCAAGCTGCAAGAAAGCGCCACGCGCTCTTCACTTGCAGCTTGCGGTTTGTAGCCTGCGGCCCGGGAGCCTTTATGTATCAACTCGACGACCTGCTGCATTTGATGGCGCGCTTGCGCGACCCGCAGCATGGCTGCCCGTGGGATCTCAAGCAAAGCTACGCGAGCATCGTGCCCTACACCCTGGAGGAGGCTTACGAGGTCGCCGACGCCATCGAGCGTGGCGACTTTGAGCATCTGCCGGGTGAGCTTGGCGATCTGTTGTTCCAGGTGGTCTATTACAGCCAGCTGGCGCATGAGGAGGGGCGTTTCGACTTCTCCCGGGTGGTCGATGGCATCACCTGCAAGCTGATTCGCCGCCACCCGCACGTGTTTCCTGATGGCGACCTGTATGGCGCGCCGGATGCGGCCAGGCTCGAGGAGGCTGCAATCAAGCAGCGCTGGGAAGAACTCAAGGCGCAGGAGCGCGCCGAAAAGGCTACCGCCCCCGAGCAGTTGTCCCTTCTCGATGATGTACCGACCGCGCTACCAGCGCTTTCCCGTGCAGCCAAGCTGCAGAAGCGCGCGGCTCAGGTCGGTTTCGACTGGCCTGAAGCCTTGCCCGTGGTGGACAAGGTGCGCGAAGAGCTGGATGAAGTGCTCGAAGCCATGAGCGAAAACGACGCCGAGGCGGTGGCCGAGGAAATCGGCGACCTGCTGTTCGTCGTCACCAACCTGGCACGGCACCTGAAGGTCGACCCGGAAGCGGCATTGCGCGCGGCCAACGGCAAGTTCGAGCAGCGCTTTCGCTTTATCGAGCAGAGCGTGCGTGAAGCCGGGCGCAGTATGGACGGTTGCTCGCTGGAAGAACTGGACGCCCTCTGGGGCGAAGCGAAGAAACTGGAGAAGCAGTCTCCCGGCTGCTGAGAACCGTAGCCCGAATGCAATCCGGGAAATGCCTTATTCGTCCCTCCCGGATTGCATCCGGGCTACGCGGCTGGAGCGGCGGACTGTAAGCCATTATGCTGGGCGCTCGAAACGGTGGTGCCGGGCGCCGCTGCAACAACATCATGTTCGGGATCTTTAGTCATGGGTCTTTCCCTGCGCGACCAGCTACTCAAAGCTGGTCTGGTCAATGAAAAGCAGGCCAAACAGGCCGGCAAGCAACAACAGAAACAGCAGCGCCTGGCCAAGAAAGGCCAGGCCGAGTTGGATGACTCCGCTCGCCAGGCTGCGCTGCAGGCCCAGGCCGAGAAGGCCGCCCGTGATCAGGAACTCAATCGTCAGCAGCAGGAAAAGGCCGAGCAGAAGGCGCGTGCCGCGCAGATCAAACAACTGATCGAACGCTCGCGCCTGCCCAAGCTCGACGGCGAGGACTACTACAACTTCGTCGACGACAAGAAGGTCAAACGCCTGCCAGTCAACACCCTGGTGCGCAACAAGCTGTCCAACGGCTGGCTGGCCATCGTCCGCCATGGGGGTGGCTATGAAATCATCCCGCGCGAGGCGGCGATGAGGATTCAGGAGCGTGATGCCTCGCGCATCGTCCTGCTCAATACCCATGTCGAAGAACCGGATGCCGATGATCCTTACGCGGCCTATCAGATCCCCGATGATCTGATGTGGTAATGCGGCGTTTCTGCACGCTCGTGTAGGGTGTGCTGTGCGCACCGCAGATGAGTGCGACTGCTGCTGGCGCGCATGACTCACCCTGCCCGTAGGTGTGTTGCGGTTAGCAGCGGTTGTCGTTCAGCACTACTCGGCCAAAGCTGGCGCCTGCATTCTGCGGGGTGATCGCCAGCAGGCGGTCCATGCGCAGGCGCTGCTCGCCATTTGTTGTGCGCACCAGCAGAAATTCTTCCTTGCTCGCCGTGGTTTCCGTGGTCAGGGCCTGGCCCTGCAGGTGGGAACCGTCGATCAGTTCGATATCCAGCTGATAGCGGTGCATGCAGGCGATCTCCAGGTAGTCGTAGAGAGCGCAGGCCAAGGGCTGGTATTCGTCCATCGAGTTATCCTCCACGATCGCCAGAGCCTGGCCGAGAAATGGCTCCGACTGTTTCCAGGGATACAAAAACGCCGCAACCCGATCCAGGTGTTGCGGCGTTTTCGTTGTGCTGCAGTGCTTACATCAGAGGGATGGTGTAGCTGACGATCAGGCGGTTTTCGTCCAGATCACCGATGCTTGCATTGGAGCGCACCATCGCGTTGCGCCAGCGCAGGCCGAGGTTCTTGAACGGGCCTTCCTGGATGATGTAGCTGATATCAACGTCGCGTTCCCATTCCTTGCCGCTTGCGCCACCCACGCCGTCGAAGCCGTCGCCAGTCACGTAGCGGACGAAGGCCGTCAGGCCCGGAATGCCATAGCTGGCGAAGTTGACGTCATAACGTGCCTGCCAGGACTTCTCGTCTTCACGGGTGAAGTCGAGAATCTGGATGTAGTTGACGATGTAGGGGTCGGTCTCGTTGAGGAAGGGGAATGCGCCGTGGCCGCTGACTTTCTGATAGCCCAGGCGGAACGTGTGGGCGCCGAGGCCAGCCCAGAGATTGAGCGAGGTCAGGTCGTTATCGATCTTGCCGGCTCGTCTGGAGCCGTTGTTCTGAGAGTCGAAATAGGCCAGGTTGGCGCCTAGCTTCCAGTCACCGATCGGCTGCACGTGGATCAGGTTGTACAGCTTCTGGTCGTAGATATCTTCCAGTTCGCCATACCACAAGCCGACGGTGGTGTTGCCGCCATTGAACTTGTAGTCGCCGCCGGCGAAGTTGTAGCGGTCGCTGTCACGTGGACTCGCCGCCGAGGTGTAGTTGGTTGCGCTGATGTCCTGACGGTCGGTGGAGTTGCGGAAGTTCACTTCGCGCAGCTGGCCGCCGTTGAGTGTCAGCCCGTCGATCTCCTGCGAGGTGATCATGCCGCCGGTGAAGACCTGAGGCAGCAGGCGCGAGTCGCCAGAAGAGACGATGGGCAGCTTGGGCATCAGGCCGCCAACCTTGGCAACTGTCTTGGACAGGCGCACCTTCACTGCACCGGTGGCTTCGGAGTATTCGTCCGGGCCCTCGTTGCCGAAGGCGTTTGGCAGTAGGTTGGTACCGGCGCGTTCGTCCGAGGAGTCCAGCTTCAAGCCCAGCCCTGCGTACGCGTCGAGGCCAAAGCCCACGGTGCCCTCGGTGAAGCCTGACTCAGCCTTGAGGATGAAGCCCTGCGCCCACTCTTCGCGCTTGGACTGCTGTGCAGCCGTCGTGTCGCGCAGGTCTCGATTCATATAGAAGTTGCGGAGTTCCAGAGTGGCTTTGTTGTCGCCGATAAAGTCAGCCTGTGCCAGGCTCGGCAGGGTCAGGCTGGAGCCCAGCGTGGCGAGGGCCACGGCGCGGGCGAGGGGAGTCTTACTCATTATTGTTGTCTCCTCGTTGTTATAAGCAGGTCGGCCACGAAATGACCGGCCAGTTACGGCGCGATGAAATAAAGTATCTCGATAGCGAGTCGACTGTAAGACTTTAGTCTGGCGGGGCTTTGAGCGGAGTCGGGGCGTATCTGAGCGTGGGCTCTAGGTCGTGGTTATCAGGGATTTCCGTGGTTTGGCCATCGATCGGGAAAAACGCGTTCGAGCACGATCGAGCTGAGAAAAAACGACAACCGTTGGTCGATAAAGGTTAAAGCTTGCCTTTTAATGGCCGTTAAGTTCGGCAGATAACCTGTTCGGGTACCTAGTCATGAATCCTCTGAGCTCACTGAATTCCGCTGCTTCGCGCAGTGCGCAAGCCAGCCAGTCCATGGCGGCGCGCAACAATGCCGCCGACGCCCAGGCTACGCTGGCCAATCGTCTCGCCGAGAAGCTCGGCGTGCCGCCGGGCTCGCTGTCTGGAGCGCGTGATGATTACACCCCGGAGAAAGTGGCAGGGCGGATTCTGGGTTTCATCGAGCAGCGCTTGCAGAGCGAGGCCGCTGCTGGCGCTGATCCGGCCAAATTGGACAAGCTGCTGTCCCAGGCGCGTGATGGTGTCGAGAAGGGCTTTGCCGAGGCGCGCAAGATTCTCGATGGCATGGGCGTGCTCAAAGGCCAGGTGGCCAGCGATATCGACGATACCTACAAGCGCATTCAGGATGGCTTCGGCGATCTCGACAAGCGCTTCGGCAGTGCCTCGAGTGCCTCGGACAAGGTTGCGCTGGCGGGTTACAGCGAGCGCTTCAGCGCGCTGGCGGAAACCTTCGAGCTGTCCGTCACTACCCGTGATGGTGACCGGCTGCGCATTTCCGTGGCGCAGGCTTCGGCCAACTGGTCGCAGAGCAGTTTTGCCGCCTCCAGTGACGGCAAGTCCACCAACGTGGTGGGCAGCAGTCAGTCTGGCAGCATGCGCATCGGCGGCTGGCAGGTGGATGTCGAGGGTGAGCTGGACGATGACGAGATCAAGGCATTGGAGAAGCTCTTCAGTCAGGTGCAGGACCTCTCCGACAAGTTCTACGCGGGCGATCTGGCCGGCGCCTTCGATCGCGCCATGGCATTGGAAATGGATGGTGAACAACTGGCTTCGATGTCGCTACGCCTGACTCAGACCACTGTGCGTCAGGCCTCCGATGCCTATGGCGCCGTGGCCGGAAAGGGCGCCAGTGCGGTCAATGCCGGGCTGCAGGAATATGCCCAGGGCCTGCTCGATGCGCTGCGCAGTGCCGGCGACCTGGCGCAAGATGCCGGTGGCATGCTCAAAGAATTGCTCAAGGGCGGCTTCTCGCTCGATGAGCGCTTCGACCTGCCACGCCTGGAAAAGGCCGACAGCCTCAACCGCAGCCTGCTCGACGGCTTGCAGTCGCTGCTCGCCGGTCAGGCGGGCAACAAGGGAGCTGACGCGAGCTGATTCAGGCCGGTGTTAAACTGCGCACCTTGCTGATAGTGAGGTGCGCTTATGACGCCTGAATGCCAACTTTTCGGAACCCTGGGTTGCCATCTTTGCGAGGTGGCCGAGGCGCTGCTCATGCCGTTCGTCGAGAATGGGCTGCTGGTCGAGTTGATCGACGTTGCCGAGCACGAAGGGATGGTCGAGCAGTACGGTTTGCGCATTCCGGTGTTGCGCCGCTGCGACAGTGGCAGTGAGCTGAACTGGCCATTCGATGTCGAGCAGGTGGTGGCTTTTCTGAGCTGAGAGAGTCAGCTCAACAAAACGCAGGCAATAAAAACCCGCCGGTTAAGGCGGGTTTTTGATTGGTCGGAGAGACAGGATTCGAACCTGCGACCTTCTCGTCCCGAACGAGACGCGCTACCAAGCTGCGCTACACTCCGAATGAGCCGTATTCTACCGAAAAACTTTTACCGCACAAGGGGTTAGCCTGAAAAAATCTGCAGGCCAATCATCCCCTTCAGTGCTCCGTACCGGGCTCGGTGTCCTTCGGTAAGGCCCAGGCTCCAGTCTCAGAGCTCCTTGACGGTCTGCACCTGATCCTTGTTGATCGTGGCGCGCTTGCCGTCGAGTTGCTCGAACTCGTAGAAGCCAGATTCTTCATCGAACTTGGGCTTGTCTACCGTCTGTATTTCACGCCCGTCATTCAGGGTGATCACCGACGGCGTGGAGCAACCGGCCACTACAGCGAAGCCGATTGCCATCAGAAGGGTGGGGATTATCCGTTTGCTCATGGTCTGTCTCCTTGGGTACTAAAGAGGTGCTATACCCTCGCTCAGACGTAAAACTGTCGTATGAGTTCCGCACAGGGCTTCTCGTTTCAGCAAGGAGAGGTGCTGTTCGCCAGCGTTTCCGGTGTATTCAGGTTGGCCAGCCGGGCATCTTCCAGCGTGCAGTCGACGGCGATGGGCGCCAGTTTGCCGAACCAGCGTTGCGGGCTGCGTTCGCCGGACTGCCAGGCGTGTTCCAGATCGTCTTTGAGCCCTGTGGGCAACAGGCAGAACAGTGGCTGCCAGTAGTCGCCCTGGCGGATCACCACCGGCCGATTCCCTGCGTGGGTGAGTAGTGACTCGATTAGTGCCTGGTCTACCAGTGGGGCGTCGCAGGGCAGCACCAGCATCTGCTCGTGGCGTGCCGCAGCCATGCCGGCGCGGATGCCAGCCAGCGGCCCCTGAAAGTCCTGAACCTGATCTGCGACCAGTTGGTCGGCGTAGGGCGCATAGCGTTCCGTGTTGCGATTGCAGGAAATGATCAGATCGTCGCTCAACGGCCTGGTCAGGTCATGCAACCAAGCGATCAGCGGCCGACCGCGCCACTCCAGCAGGCCCTTGTCGCGGCCGCCCATGCGCAGGCCTCGACCACCGGAAAGCAATAGCACCGAGCAGGTGGGGCGGGCGTTGGATACGGGCATGTGTGCAGTCTCCGAAGGCAGGCTGTGTGATATAACGGCGCCCATTCTCTCCCAATTGGATGCCTGCCATGAACCACAAGGCCGACGCGGTTTTCGTGCCGCTGAACATTGCCGTGCTGACCGTCAGCGACACGCGCACGCTGGAGACCGACACCTCGGGTCAACTGCTGGTCGACCGTCTGACCGCCGTCGGGCACCAACTGGCCGCTCGCGTTCTACTCAAGGATGATCTGTACAAGATCCGTGCTCAGGTGGCGACCTGGATTGCCGAGGATCAGGTGCAGGTGGTGGTGATCACCGGCGGTACCGGTTTCACTGGCCGCGACAGCACGCCGGAAGCGGTCACCTGCCTGCTGGACAAGCAGGTCGATGGTTTCGGCGAGCTGTTCCGGCAGATCTCCCTGGCTGATATCGGCACGTCCACCATCCAGTCGCGCGCGCTGGCCGGTCTGGCCAACGGCACCCTGGTCTGCTGTCTGCCGGGTTCGACCAACGCCTGCCGCACTGCCTGGGATGGCATCCTCGGCGAGCAACTGGATGCACGCCATCGTCCCTGCAACTTCGTGCCGCACCTGAAGCAGGTGGGCGCCTGCGAGACGCGCGGATGAGTGCTTGCGATCATCCCGGCCTGCTGCCCATGGAGGCGGCGCTGGAGCGTCTGCTGGCATTGGCCGAGGCGTCCCCTGTCGAGGAGGCCGAGCAGGCTGTGCTGGCCGAAGCTGATGGTCGGGTATTGGCCGAGCCGCTGATCGCGGCGCTGGATCTACCGCCTTGGGCCAATAGCGCCATGGACGGTTACGCGCTGCGTCTGGCCGATTGCAATGGCCAGGCATTGCCGGTTAGCCAGCGCATTCAGGCTGGCACCGCACCAACACCGCTGGAGCCGGGGACCTGTGCGCGCATCTTCACCGGGGCGCCGCTACCGGAAGGTGCCGACACCGTGGAAATGCAGGAGAACGCCGAGCTCGATGAGTCGGGGCGCGTGCATTTTCGCGAATCATTGAAAGCCGGGCAGAACGTTCGGGCTCAAGGTCAGGAAACCCGCATCGGCGAGTGCGTGCTGCCGGCCGGCACCCGTCTGGGGCCTGTCGAGCTGGGGCTGGCGGCGTCCCTTGGTGCTGCGCAGTTGTCGGTGCGACGACGGTTGCGCGTTGCCGTGCTATCCACTGGCGATGAGCTGGTGGAGCCGGGGCGGGCGCTTGGGCCGGGGCAGATCTACAACAGCAATCGGCGTCTGCTGATTGCCTGGTTGCAGCGGCTGGGCTGCAGCGTGGTGGATGCGGGCATATTGCCTGATGACCTGCAGCGCACCCGCGAAGCGCTGGGGGCGTTGGGAGAGGTCGATCTGATCCTCTCCACCGGTGGCGTTTCGGTGGGGGAGGCGGATTTTCTCGGCATGGCCCTGCGTGAGGCGGGCGAACTGACGCTGTGGAAATTGGCGATCAAGCCGGGTAAACCGCTGACCTTTGGCCATTACCAGGGCGTTCCGGTAATAGGTCTGCCGGGCAACCCGGCGTCGACACTGGTCACCTTCGGCTTGTTGGCACGTCCTTACATGTTGCGTCGGCTTGGTGTGCAGCGGGTCGAGCCGTTGGGCTTTGCGGTACCGGCAGGTTTTACCTGGGGTAAGCCGGGCATGCGCCGTGAATACCTGCGTGCGCGCCTGGAGCATGGTCGTGTGGTGCCCTATGCCAATCAGAGTTCCGGTGTGTTGCGCAGTGCCGCCTGGGCCGAAGGGTTGGCCGAGGTGATGGAGGGCAGCACGCTGGCCGAAGGGGATATGCTGCGTTTCATCCCTCTGAGCGAGATTCTCGGCTAGCGCCTGAATCGCCCGGCCGCAGAAGTGGCCGGGCGCTTTAGATGGTGCGGCGAAACTACTGGGTCACATTTCTGTCGATAGAATTTGCAAATGAGCCTCGTAGAAGGCATATTCGCCGACTTGTAAATTCAACTGACACGGTCGTGCCCATGCTAAAACGCTTCGCACCCCTCGTGCCTCTCGCACTCACAGTCTTTCTCGCTGCCTGCGCCGGCCACTCGCCGCAACCGCAGATCAGCGAAGCCACGGTCGAGCCAGTTGCTCGTCCGCTCTCTCAGCAGGTCGAGCCTGCCGATGATGACGAAGTCACCGCGCTGATCGACGACAAGTCATATGAAATGCCGCAGTTGGCGGACAGCCTGCTCGATCTCGGCCGCTCGCTGATAGGCACTCGCTATCGCTACGGCGGTACCTCGGTGCAATCCGGTTTCGATTGCAGCGGTTTCGTTGGTTACCTGTTCCGCGAGGAAGTTGGCCTGGAGCTGCCACGTTCCACCCGTGAGCTGATCAAACTCGATGCGCCCAAGGTGGCGCGTGCCGATCTGGAGCCGGGTGACCTGATTCTGTTCAATGATCGTGGTCGTGGTCGCGTCAGCCATGCTGGCATCTACCTGGGCGATGATCAGTTCATCCACTCCAGCAGCAGTCGCAGTGGGGGCGTGCGCATCGACAGCCTCGACGACAGCTACTGGAACCGCAGCTATCTGCAGGCCAAGCGCGTCCTGGCGCTGGCCCCAGTGGAAGAGCAGGTCGCAGCCAAGCGTCAGAACTGATGTATCACGGCGTAACCAGCGCCTGTTCAAAGGCCAGCGAGCTAGCGTAACGCAAGGCAAAAACAGGTGAGGCGGCGGAGTGTACTGCGGTACATGAGCACGCCAAGCCTGTTTTTAACGCAGCAGTACCGACGCGCAGCGGGCTTTGCATAGGCGCTGAGGGTTGCGCCGTTCGTCGTGACTCGTGCAGAGTAGAGCGCATTCAGGCTCAGGATCGCCTCGCTTATGCCCGTCACGACCCGTGTTGCCCTTATCTCTCTCGTTCTGCTGCTGAGTGCCTGTAGCAGTCGCGCTCCGGCTCCCGCTCCCCAGCCTATCTACACACCTCCAGTCTCTTCGTCCTCTTATCAGGGCGGCGCTGAAGACGTGTTGTTCCGTGCGCTTGGTCTGGTCGGTACGCCTTATCGTTATGGTGGCAATACCCCGGAAGGCGGTTTCGATTGCAGTGGCCTGATCGGCTACGTTTATCGCGATGCTGCCGGTATCAGTCTGCCGCGCTCGACGCGTGAGTTGAGTGCCATGCGCACCCCTGATGTCCGTCGCGACGCCCTTAAAAGCGGCGACCTGGTGTTCTTTGCCACCAATGGCGGGCGCGCCGTCAGTCATGCCGGGATCTATGTCGGCGACGGCCGCTTCGTCCATGCCCCGTCCACCGGTGGCACGGTACGCCTGGACAGCCTCGCCAGTGGTTACTGGCAGGGCGTCTATCTCGATGCCAAGCGGGTCATCACGCCAGAGCTTGCGCGTAACCCCTGAGGCGCAGGCTACTTCAGCTCGGCGTGCCGTCGTAGTTGTTTGCTGGCGCACGTACGCTTCAGAAAACCATCGATTGCCAGGTTAAAACCCAGGGCTCTGCCGCATGTGCAGCGTCAGTGGTTTCGTGTGCTGGCCGGGATGGCAAAGTCTCTTTTGCTTGGTTAGAATCGCCGCGCTTGCAGGATGCACCACTACTCACATGCTTGGCAGTGGATCCAATCGTCAGGGACAGACTCGTTCGCCGCGCTTCTTCTTGCCTGTTTTTCAAGGCATTTCTCTGACGTCCCTGCTTTTTGCCTCTCGGTATGTGCTGAGCAGGCGTATTTATCTATTGAAGTGAGGTTCGTATGAAAAAGGCCCTTGTCAGCAGTCTTGCTGGCTTGTTCGTGCTGCTTGCCGGCTGTGCAACGGAGCAATCGCGCACGCTGGAGGTCGCTAAAGTCAATACTGCGCAAGTGGCCTATGCCGGTGCGCGTAGCCCAATCTCTGTCGGCAAGTTCGACAACCGTTCCAGCTACATGCGTGGGATTTTCACCGACAGCGTTGACCGTCTCGGTGGTCAGGCCAAGACCATTCTGATCACCCATCTGCAGCAGTCCAACCGCTTCAATGTGCTAGACCGCGACAACCTCGCCGAGCTGCAGCAGGAGTCCGGTTTTTCCAAGCAGGCGCAGCAGGTGCGCGGCGCCAACTATGTGGTGACCGGCGATGTCACCGAGTTCGGCCGCAAGGAAGTCGGTGATCACCAGCTGTTCGGCATTCTGGGTCGCGGCAAGCAGCAGATCGCCTATGCCAAGGTCAACCTCAACATCGTCGACGTGAAGACCTCCGAAGTGGTGTTCTCCTCCCAGGGGGCGGGCGAGTACAGCCTGTCTAACCGCGAGGTCATCGGTTTCGGTGGCACCGCCAGCTACGACTCGACCCTCAATGGCAAGGTACTGGATCTCGCTATTCGTGAGGCGGTGAACAACCTGGTCAATGGCGTCGACAGTGGCGCATGGAACCCAGCCAAGTAAAAGGAATTTAGCAATCATGATCGTTACCCGCAGACTGGCCGCTTTGTCCGGGATGTTGCTTCTCGGCGTGTTGGGGGGCTGCGCCAGTGGCCCGCAGCCCCTGTATTACTGGGATGGCTATCAGCAACAGGTGTATCAGCGTTTCGACGGCAAGAGCAGCACCGAGGAGCAAATCGCCGCGCTGGAGGCCAGCGTGCAGAAGGCGCGTGCTGCCGATCGCACCTTGCCGCCAGGCTTCCATGCCCACCTGGGCATGCTCTACGCCGATGTCGGCAAGCTCGACCAGGTTCGCCAGCAGTTCGAGACCGAGAAGGCGCTCTACCCCGAGTCCGCCACGTACATGGACTTTCTGATGCGGAAATTCGACAAATGAACATGAGCTTTTCTCTGAGTTCGCTGAAAGCCGCTGCTTTGCTGGCCTGTCTGGCGATTCTTGCCGGCTGCGCCACGCCCAAGAGCTATGACTACACGGCGTTTCTCGAAAGCAAGCCGGCGTCGATTCTGGTGTTGCCGCCCGTCAATCAGTCGCCGGATGTGAAGGCTTCCTACAGCCTGTATTCGCAGGTCACGCTGCCGCTGAGCGAGGCCGGCTACTACGTGATGCCGGTTGGCGTGGTGGACGAGACCTTCAAGCAGAATGGCCTGATGAATGCCGATGAAATTCGCGAGGCTTCGCCGCAGAAGCTGCATGAGATCTTCGGTGCCGATAGCGTGCTGTACCTGGATGTGACCGAGTACGGCAGCAGCTACAAGATCATCAGCAGCGAAGTGGCGGTTACCGCCTCGGCGAAGCTGGTAGATCTGCGCACTGGCAAGCTGCTGTGGGAAGGTTCGGCTCGCGCCAGCAGTGCCGAGCAGCAGCAGAACAACAGCGGTGGGCTGGTCGGCATGCTGATCGTTGCGCTGGTCGATCAGGTGGTCAATACGTTGAGTGAGCGTGGTCATGAAATCGCCGGCATCACCAGTGCCCGCCTGCTTTCGAGCAACCCGCACACTGGCATCCTGCCAGGGCCGCGCGCGCGTCCTGACGCCGCTCGCTGAGCCGAGTTGACGCGCAGGGTGCCCTGCCTCTAACCTGCGCGCCTTGCTTCAGGTGCCCCGCGCCATCATCCGTGATGGCGCAGGGGTGAAACAGGGAAGCCGGTTCCAATGCCGGCGCTGCCCCCGCAACGGTAGGTGAGTCAAACGCTGTTTCAGGCCACTGTGCAATGCACGGGAAGGCGCGGCGTCGAGCCCATGGTTCGCTCACAAGCCCGGAGACCGGCCTGTCGCAGTTTCACGGCATCGCGGAGGGCGTTGTCCGGCCAACGCTCCGGTTCTACCGGGGCGTTCGTGTGTTCTGTCTTCCGCTCGCCTGCCCAGCCATTAGCGCCTGAATGAGGATGTGCGGATCATCGCCGCGTCGCTTTCCTCGTTGCCGCTCCACTGCCTACTCAAGCAGGCCGGGGCGGGCGCCTGACAGGATCACCGCATGAGCGAATCGACCGACCGCGATGCCCGCCACAAGGCGCGCATGCAACGCAAGAAAGCCCTGATCGACGAGAAAATCGCCCAGGCCCAGGACGAATACGGTCTGCTGCTGGTACACAGCGGCAATGGCAAGGGCAAGAGCAGCAGCGCCTTCGGCATGGTTGCGCGTGCTCTGGGTCATGGCATCAAGGTCGGCGTGGTGCAGTTCATCAAGGGCGCGGCCAGTACTGGCGAAGAAACCTTCTTCCGCCGCTTCCCCGAGGAAGTCAGCTACCACGTGATGGGCGAGGGTTTCACCTGGGAAACTCAGGATCGCCAGCGCGATATCGCCAAGGCGCAGGAAGCCTGGGCGGTTGCCCGGCGCCTGCTCAGCGACGAGTCCGTCGGCCTGGTGGTGCTGGATGAACTGAATATCGCCCTCAAGCACGGTTATCTGGAACTGGACGCGGTACTCGCCGATATCGAAGCTCGACCGCTGCTGCAGCATGTGGTGGTGACCGGCCGAGGCGCGCTGCCGGGCATGCTCGAGGCGGCTGATACCGTCACCGAGATGAGCCTGGTCAAGCATGCGTTCAAGTCTGGCGTGAAAGCGCAGAAGGGCATCGAATTCTGATGACCACACGTCACTGTCCGGCACTATTGATCGCCGCACCGGCTTCCGGTCAGGGCAAGACCACTGTCACCGCCGCGCTGGCGCGCCTGCATACACGTCAGGGGCGGCGGGTGCGGGTGTTCAAGTGCGGCCCGGATTTTCTCGACCCGATGATTCACGCCCGCGCCAGCGGCGCGCCGGTGTACCAGTTGGATCTGGCCATGGTCGGCGAGGCGGAAAGTCGCCGACTGCTATGGCAGGCCGCCGGCGAGGCGGACCTGATTCTGATCGAAGGGGTGATGGGCCTGTTCGACGGCAAACCCTCGGCGGCCGACCTGGCGCGCCACTTCGGCGTGCCGGTGCTGGGCGTGATCGACGGTGCGGCCATGGCCCAGACGTTTGGCGCCCTGGCCCATGGCCTGGCCACCTTCCAGCCGGATTTGCCCTTTGCCGGCGTGCTCGGTAATCGCGTTGCCAGCACGCGGCATGGCGACATCCTGCGTGATGCGCTGCCAGCAAGCATTCGCTGGTTCGGCGCTTTACCGCGCAGCGCTGCTGTGGAGCTGCCCAGCCGCCACCTGGGTCTGGTGCAGGCCGGTGAGTTGGCCGATCTGGATGCGCGCCTGGACGCCGCTGCCGATGCCCTGGCAGCCAGCGCCAACGTCGACCTGCCGCCAGCGGTGAGCTTCGCCGCGCCGCACCTCGATGAGCCTGCGCCCTTGCTGAAAAATGTGCGTATCGGCGTGGCGCGCGATGCGGCGTTCGCCTTTCTTTATCAGGCCAATCTCGATCTGCTGCAGGCAATGGGCGCCGAGCTGCATTACTTCTCGCCACTGGCTGATAGCACGCTGCCGGAGGTGGACAGCCTGTACCTGCCGGGCGGTTATCCTGAGCTGTACCTGGCCGAGCTGGAAGCCAACCAGGCCATGGCTGCGGCGATCCGCGCCCATCACCAGGCCGGCAAACCGCTGCTGGCCGAATGTGGCGGCATGCTCTATCTGCTCGATGAACTGCGGGACAAACAAGGCGTTAGTGGTCGCATGCTCGGTCTGCTCAGCGGCAGCGCTGCCTTGCAACCGCGCCTGACCGCCCTGGCTCTGCAGGCAGTGACGCTGCCGGAAGGCGAGCTGCGTGGCCATAGTTACCATCACTCACGTCTGGATAGCTCACTCGAGCCGTTGGTGCGTGGCCGCTGCCCGAACGGTAAACCGGTGGCCGAAGCGGTCTATCGTATTGGGCGACTCACGGCCAGCTATATCCACTTCTATCTGCCGTCCAACCCTGAGGCGGCCGCCGCGCTGCTGCGTCCATGAGCGAGCACGCCTTCAGCCCCGAGGAGCGCGCGGCGGTGTACCGCGCCATCGCCGAGCGCCGTGACATGCGTCATTTCAGCGGTGGCGAGGTGCCGGTCGAGGTCCTGGCGCGGCTGCTCGAAGCCGCCCACCACGCGCCGAGCGTTGGCCTGATGCAGCCTTGGCGCTTTGTGCGGATCACTGATCCGCAGCTGCGTGAGTCCATTCATAAGCTGGTGGAGGCCGAGCGCGTGCGTACAGCCGAAGCCCTGGGCGAGCGCAGTGATGAGTTCATGCTGCTGAAGGTCGAGGGTATTCGCGATTGCGCCGAGCTGCTCGCCGTGGCGTTGATGGAGGGGCGCGAAGCGCATGTCTTTGGGCGACGCACCCTGCCGGAAATGGATATGGCCTCGGTGGCCTGCGCCATTCAGAATCTGTGGCTGGCCGCGCGCGCTGAAGGGCTCGGGCTCGGTTGGGTATCGCTGTTCGAGCCCGAGGCGCTGGCCGCAGTCCTGGGCATGCCGACCGGCAGCAAGCCGGTAGCGCTGCTGTGCCTGGGGCCAGTACAGGCTTTTTACGAAAAACCGATGCTGGTGGAGGAAGGTTGGGCCACGCCCCGACCACTATCCGAATTGTTGTTCGAGAATCGATGGGGATCATCTGGTGAGTGAACGATGAGCCTGGCGCTGATCACCTGCGCCGGCGTCGCGCTGGATGCCATGTTGGGCGAGCCACGCCGCGCGCACCCACTGGTGGCCTTCGGTCGCCTGGCGGGGCGCCTGGAGCAGCGCTTCAACCCGGCTGGCGGCGGCTGGCGCAGCCATGGTGTCACGGCCTGGTGCCTGGCGGTGCTGCCGCTGACGCTGCTTACCTGGCTGCTGGTACAGGTGAGTGGCGTCGGCTGGGCAGTGGAGATCTTCGCCCTGTATTTTGCGCTTGGCCTGCGCAGTCTCTACGAACACGCACAGCCTGTGGCGCAGGCGTTGCGTCTGGGTGACCTGGCGCTGGCACGCGAGCGCGTCGGCTGGATGGTCAGTCGCAATACCGCCGAGCTGGACGCAACCGGGGTGGCTCGCGCCGGCACCGAGTCGGTGCTGGAGAACGGCTCCGACGCGGTCTTCGCCGCCTTGTTCTGGTTCATCGTCGCCGGCGCTCCCGGCGTCGTCTTGTACCGCCTGAGTAATACCCTCGATGCCATGTGGGGCTATCGCAACGAGCGCTTCGAGCGCTTCGGCTGGGCGGCGGCGAAGATCGATGACGTGCTCAATTACATCCCGGCGCGCCTGGTGGCGTTGACCTATGCGTTGCTTGGGCACACCGCGCTGGCGCTGCGCTGCTGGCGCAGGCAAGGACCCTTGTGGGACAGTCCCAATGCTGGCCCGGTGATGGCCGCTGGTGCCGGCAGCCTGGGGGTGAGCCTGGGTGGGGCAGCCGAATACCACGGCGAGCTGCATGAGCGCCCGCAGTTGGGCGAAGGCCCGGCGCCGCAGGCGCGGGATATCGAGCGGGCGATGAACAGGGTTATCGCCGGCGTTGGCCTGTGGCTGCTATGCCTGATGATCTGGGAGGTGCTGGGTGCTTGAACATGGTGGTCGACTGCGCGCGGCGGCGCAGCGCTACGGCATTCCCCTGGAGGATTGGCTGGACCTGTCCACCGGTGTCGCGCCCTATGGCTGGGAACTGCCGCCGGTTCCGGCACATGCCTGGGCACGGTTGCCCGAGGCCAACGATGGCCTTGAGGCGGCCGCGCGCGATTACTACGGCGCCGTCAGCCTGTTGCCGGTAGCCGGCTCGCAGGCGGCGATCCAGGCGCTGCCCCGTCTGCGCGGATATAGCAGCGTCGGTATTCTCTCGCCCACCTACGCTGAACATGCGGCGGCCTGGCGCCGTGAAGGTCATCGCGTCACCACGCTCAGCGAGGGCTCGGTACACCGTGCGCTGCCGCAGCTGGATGTGTTGCTGGTGGTCAATCCCAATAATCCGACCGGGCGTCTGATCGAGCCGGCGCGCCTGCTCGATTGGCACGATGAGCTGGCTGAGCGCGGCGGCTGGCTGGTGGTCGACGAAGCTTTCATGGATTGCACGCCGGAGCCCAGCGTGGCGGCCTACAGCGACATGCCTGGGCTGATCGTGCTGCGTTCGTTCGGCAAGTTCTTCGGTCTGGCCGGCCTGCGCCTGGGGTTCGTCCTGGCGGCGCAGGCCTTGCTCGACGAACTGGAAGCGCTGCTCGGGCCATGGGCGGTCAGCGGCCCGGCGCGCAGCATCGCCCGTCATTTGCTCGGTGACAGCGAGGGCCAGCGCCGTCAGCGCGAGCGGCTAGTGGCCGACGGCGAGCGGCTGACAGCGCTGCTGCGTGACTGTGGCATGCCGGCCACCGGCGGTTCGGCGCTGTTCCAGTTTTGCTGCACCCGCCGTGCGGTGCCCTGTGCTGAATTGCTGGCGCGGCGTGGCATTCTGGTGCGCCTGTTCGCCGAGCTGGACAGCCTGCGCTTTGGCCTGCCGGCCGATGAAGCGGGTTGGCAGCGTCTGCAGCAGGGCTTGCTGGAATGCGCGCCTATTCTGGCCAGCCTCGAGGAAACGCCCTGATGCCCACTCTGATGGTGCAAGGTACCACCTCCGATGCCGGCAAGAGCACGCTGGTGACGGCGCTGTGTCGCTGGGCGCGGCGTCAGGGCGTGTCCGTGGCGCCCTTTAAACCGCAGAATATGGCGCTCAATTCGGCGGTGACCGCTGACGGTGGCGAGATTGGCCGGGCGCAGGCGGTGCAGGCGCAGGCGGCCGGGCTGGCGCCGCATACCGACATGAACCCGGTGCTGCTCAAGCCCAACAGCGACATGGGCGCCCAGGTGATCATCCATGGCCGCGCCATCGGCAACATGCAGGCGCTGACCTATCACGGCTACAAGCCGGTTGCCATGGCGGCGGTGCTGGAGTCCCACGCCCGCCTGGTCGAGCATCATCAACTGGTGCTGGTCGAGGGTGCCGGTTCTCCGGCCGAGATCAACCTGCGCGCCGGCGATATCGCCAACATGGGCTTCGCCGAGGCGGTGGACTGCCCGGTGATTCTGATTGCCGACATCGACAAGGGCGGCGTATTCGCCCATCTGGTCGGCACCTTGGAACTGCTCAGCCCCAGCGAGCAGGCGCGCATCCAGGGTTTCGTGATCAATCGTTTTCGTGGCGACATCGCTCTGCTCAAGCCGGGACTGGACTGGCTGGAGCAGCGCACCGGCAAGCCCGTACTCGGCGTACTGCCGTATCTGATGGATTTTCACCTGGAAGCCGAAGACGCCGTCGACACCCGCCAGCAGGCCAAGGACGCGCAGGCGCTGCGCGTGGTGGTGCCGGTGCTGCCGCGCATCAGCAACCACACCGATTTCGACCCGTTGCGCCTGCACCCGCAGGTGCAGCTGAGCTTCGTCGGGCCGGGCCAGGTCATCCCGCCGGCCGACCTGGTCATCCTGCCCGGCTCCAAGAGCGTGCGCGCCGATCTCGCGCGCCTGCGCGAGCAGGGCTGGGATGAGGCCATCGCCCGCCACCTGCGTTACGGCGGTAAGGTTCTGGGTATCTGCGGTGGTCTGCAGATGCTCGGTCGGCAGATTCACGACCCGCATGGTCTGGAAGGCGCTGCCGGCAGCAGCGAAGGCCTGGGCTTGCTGGATTTCGAGACGCTGCTGGAGCCGGAAAAACAGCTGCGCAACGTGCGCGGGCAGCTATGTCTGGAGCAGGCAGATGTCAGCGGCTACGAGATTCATGCCGGCGTCAGCCGTGGGCCGGGCCTCAATGGCGCCGTGCAGCTCGATGACGGGCGCAGCGACGGCGGGTTGAGCGCCGATGGACAGGTACTTGGCACCTACCTGCATGGCCTGTTCGAGCAGCCTTCGGCATCCGCTGCACTGCTGCGCTGGGCCGGGCTGCAGGAGGTGCAGACGGTGGATTACCAGGCCTTGCGTGAGCGCGATATCGAGCGCCTGGCCGATCAGGTGGAGCTGCACCTGGATACCGAGAAGCTCAGAGTGCTTTGTGGTCTGTAGGAGCGAGATCTGCTCGCGAGGCTTTTTGTGCCGTACGGTTCGCGAGCGGAGCTCGCTCCTACAAGGAGAAAAGAATGTGGATTGAAGCATGCTTGAATTGATCCTCGGTGGTGCCCGTTCCGGCAAGAGCCGGCTGGCCGAGAAGCTGGCCGACGAGTCCGAGTTAGAGGTGGTCTACATCGCCACCAGCCAGCCGCTCGATGGCGAGATGAATGCGCGCGTCGCCCAGCATCGCGCGCGGCGGCCGGGGCACTGGGCGCTGGTCGAAGAACCTCTGCAACTGGCTCGTGTGCTGCGCGAACACGCTGCGCCTGGGCGCTGTCTGCTGGTGGACTGCCTGACCCTGTGGCTGACCAATCTGCTGATGCTGGATGACGCTGGGCGCCTGGCTACCGAGCGCGAGGCGCTGCTCGGTTGTGTGGATGAGCTGCCCGGGCGCATTCTGCTGGTCAGCAATGAAACCGGGTTGGGCGTGGTGCCGCTGGGTGAGCTGACTCGCCGCTACGTCGATGAGGCCGGCTGGTTGCACCAGGCACTGGCCGAGCGCAGTCAGCGTGTGTTGTTCACCGTCGCTGGCCTGCCAATGGTGCTCAAGGGGGATGCGTTATGAGTCTGCAATGGTGGCAAGGGCCGTGTCAGCCGCTCGATCATGTCGCGCGGGCCAAGGCGGAAAACCGTCAGCAGCAACTGACCAAACCGGCCGGCTCACTGGGCCGGCTGGAGGCACTGGCCATTCATCTGGCAGCGCTGCAAGGGCGCGAGCGGCCGAGTCTGGACAAGCTGTGGATCGCTATCTTCGCCGGCGACCACGGCGTCGTGGCCGAAGGGATTTCCGCCTATCCGCAGGCGGTGACCGGGCAGATGCTGGCCAACTTCGTCACTGGTGGTGCGGCCATCAGCGTACTCGCGCGCCAACTGGACGCTGCCCTGGAGGTGATCGACCTGGGCACTGCCGAACCCCTGCCGCCTCTGCCTGGCGTACGTCATCTGCAGGTGGGCGCCGGGACGCAGAACTTCGCCCGTGATCCGGCCATGACCCAGGCACAGGTAATGATCTGCCTGGAAGCTGGCCGCGACAGCATTCAGCGTGCGCGCGCCGTCGGTTGCGACCTGTTCGTCGGTGGCGAGATGGGCATCGGCAACACCACCGCGGCTGCGGCACTGGCCTGCTGGCTGCTGAGTTGCCCGGCGAGCGAGCTGGCCGGCCCTGGTACCGGCCTGGACAGCGCTGGTGTGGCGCACAAGGCGCGGGTTATCGATGCCGCGCTGGTTCTGCACCAGGCGCAAATCGACGGGCCGTTGCAGGCATTGATCCACCTCGGTGGCTTCGAGATCGCTGCGCTCACCGGGGCTTACCTGGCCGCTGCGCAGCAGGGGGTCGCGGTGTTGGTCGATGGCTTTATCTGCAGCGTCGCGGCCTTGCTTGCCGTGCGCTTGAACCCCGCCTGCCGAAACTGGCTGTTGTTCGCTCATCACGGTGCCGAACCGGGGCATGTGCGGGTGCTGCAGGCGTTGGGCGCCGAGCCCCTGTTGGAGCTTGGCCTGCGCCTGGGCGAGGGCAGCGGCGCCGCGTTGGCCGTGCCGTTGCTGCGTCTGGCCTGCGCCCTGCACGGGCAGATGGCGACCTTCGCCGAGGCCGCCGTGGCCGAGAGACCGAGCTGATGGTGCATCTGGAATTGCTGCGCCATGGCGAGACCGAGCAGGGTGGTGGGCTGCGCGGCAGCCTGGACGACGCGCTGACCGAGCAGGGCTGGGCGCAGTTGCGTGCTGCGCTGCAGGGCGCTGGCCCCTGGGATCGCCTGATCAGTTCGCCGCTGCAGCGCTGCGCATGTTTTGCCGAGGAAGTTGCGCTGACCAACGCGCTACCGCTGCACTACGAGGCGGATCTGCAAGAGCTGCACTTCGGTGATTGGGAAGGGCGCAGCGCCGCACAGTTGATGGAAACAGATGCCGAAGCACTGGGACGGTTCTGGGCCGACCCTTACGCATTCACGCCGCCCAATGGCGAGCCGTTGCTGCACTTCGAGACACGTGTGTTGGCTGCCATACAGCGCTTGCAGCAGCGTCATGCGGGTGAGCGTCTGCTGCTGGTCACCCACGGCGGCGTGATGCGTCTGCTGCTGGCACAGGCACGCGGCTTGCCGCGTCAGGATCTGCTGCAGGTCAACGTCGGCTATGCCCAGCGTTTTCGTCTGAGCCTGGATGCCGGTGGGCAACTGACGGAGTTGCCATGACTCCGCTGCTGATCGCCCTGCAGTTCCTGACCCGTCTGCCGGTCAGTCTGGCGGGGATGCCGACGCCTGAGCAGGTCGGGCGCTCGCTGCTCTGGTATCCGGCCGTTGGCTTGCTGCTCGGTCTGCTGCTGTGGCTTGCCCATCTGCTGCTAGGACAGACCCCAGGTGTACTGCAGGCAGCGATCATCCTGGCGCTATGGGTGGGGCTGAGCGGTGGCCTGCATCTGGACGGTTTGGCCGATACGGCCGATGCCTGGGTCGGCGGCTTCGGTGATCGCGAGCGCACTCTGACGATCATGAAAGACCCGCGCAGCGGTCCCATTGCGGTCGTGGTGCTGATGTTGCTGCTGCTGCTCAAGTTCGCGGCACTGTTCACGCTCTTGCAAGCCGGGCAGGGCATCTACCTGTTGCTACTGCCCTGGCTGGGACGCAGCCTACTGCCGCTGCTACTGACAACCACGCCCTACGTGCGGGCCGGTGGACTGGGTCAGGCCTTGGTCGATCATCTGCCGCGCGGGCAACTGCCTTGGGTGCTGGGCGTGCATCTACTGGGCATGCTGCTGTTCGGCTGGGCGGGGCTGCTGGCGTTGGCCACGGCATTGCTGCTGTTCGTCTGGCTGCGTCGCGCGTTGCTGCTACGCCTGGGTGGCACCACCGGAGATACGGCCGGTGCGGTGGTCGAACTGGCCGAGTGCGCCGTGCTTCTGGCGCTGGCCCTGAGTCTCTGACCCCAACTGTTATGGCGAGGCGGTGGGCAACTGTATGAGTGCCAATCGTCGATGCGGGTATATACCTGTATTCATGTTGCCGACCTCCTGTCTCTGTACCCAATTGCGCCGCGCCAGCCGTGGCGTCACCCGCCGCTACGACGATGCCCTGGCTGTCGTCGGGTTGGGTGCTGCGCAGTTTTCCCTGCTACGCCATGTGCAGCGACTCGGGCAGCCGAGCATCTCGGTGCTGGCCGAGGCCATGGGGCTCGATCGCAGCACACTCGGGCGTAACCTGCGGGTTATCGAAGAACAGGGGCTCGTGCAACTGGGGGAAGGGCGCGACTTGCGCGCTCGTGAGGTACGGCTCACAGAAGCCGGCCTGCAACGCATCGAACAGGCGCTGCCGCTGTGGGAACAGGTGCAGCGTGAGCTCAATGCTCGGTTGGGTGCAGAGCGCCGCGCCGAGCTGATGAGCCTGCTCGAGGAACTGGCCTGATGGCCGCATTACTGCCTACACGGTCGCAGGCGGCCGTACGCTGGAGATAGCGATGACAACTGCATGGCGTTCAACCACCTGGCTGCTGCTGGGCGCATCGCTGATTCTGGCGCTGTCGCTGGGCACTCGCCATGGCTTCGGCCTGTTCCTGCCGCCGATGAGTGCGGAGTTCGGCTGGGGGCGTGAGGTGTTCGCCTTCGCCATCGCCCTGCAGAACCTGATCTGGGGCCTGGCGCAGCCGATCACCGGGGCGTTGGCCGACCGTTTCGGCGCGCGCAAGGCCATCGTCATCGGCGGCGTGCTCTACGTGCTGGGTCTGGTGTGCATGGGTATGGCCGACTCGCCGCTGTCGTTATCGCTGAGTGCCGGCCTGCTGATCGGTATCGGTCTGTCTGGCACGTCGTTCTCGGTGATTCTCGGCGTGGTCGGTCGTGCCGTGCCGGTGGAGAAGCGCAGCATGGCCATGGGCATCGCTGCCGCGGCCGGCTCTTTCGGTCAGTTCGCCATGCTGCCCGGCACGCTCGGCCTGATCGGCTGGCTCGGCTGGTCGGCCGCGCTGCTGGCGTTGGGGCTGCTGGTGGCGTTGATGATTCCGCTGGCCGTGATGATCAAGGAGACGCCGCCACCAGTGAGCAATGGTCCGCAGCAGACGCTGGTCGAAGCGTTGCGCGAGGCCACCAGTCACTCCGGTTTCTGGCTGCTGGCGCTGGGCTTCTTCGTCTGTGGCTTTCAGGTGGTATTCGTCGCCGTGCACCTGCCGGCCTATCTGGTCGATCACCACCTGCCGGCGTTGACCGGTACCACGGTGCTGGCGCTGGTCGGCCTGTTCAATATCTTCGGTACCTATATCGCCGGCTGGCTCGGTGGGCGCATGTCAAAGCCGCGCCTGCTCAGTGCGCTGTATCTGCTGCGTGGGGTGGTGATCACCCTGTTTCTGCTGGCGCCGCTGACGCAATGGAGCGCTTACCTGTTCGGCATCGCCATGGGGCTGCTGTGGCTGTCCACCGTGCCGCTGACCAACGGTACCGTGGCGACCATGTTCGGGGTGCGCAACCTGTCCATGCTCGGCGGTATCGTCTTCCTGTTCCATCAGCTCGGTTCTTTCCTCGGTGGCTGGCTGGGCGGCTATCTCTACGACACCACCGGCAGCTACGACCTGGTCTGGCAGATTGCAATTGGCCTGAGCCTGATGGCCGCCGCGCTGAACTGGCCGGTGCGTGAGGTTCCGGTGGCGCGTCTGCAGGGAGTGCCGGCTTGAGCCGCAGGGCATTGGTTTTCGCCGGCCTGGCGGTGGGCCTTGGCCTCCTGTTGGTGCTGGCTTGGTGGGGCTGGCACCAGGGTGGCCTGGCCTTGCTGCAGTTGGGGGTGGGTATCTGCTAGTTGTCTGGGGCGTGAGCTGCGAGTAGCGTGGCGCTATTGCGTTATCGCTTGAGGTTCACCGTCATGTCACTGCGTCGTTTTGCTTGCTGTTTGTTGCTCTCCAGCCTGGCTTTGCCCGTGCTGGCCGCTGAGTGTCCGGCCATGCTCCAGGGTGAGCTGCCCAAATTGCGCAGCAAGGACGCCAGCATCGATCTCTGTCAGTACGCGGGTAAGCCACTGGTGGTGGTCAACACTGCCAGCTTCTGCGGCTTCACTCCGCAGTTCAAAGGGCTCGAAGCGCTTTACCAGCGGTACAAGGATCAGGGGTTGGAAGTGCTGGGCGTGCCGTCCGACGACTTCCGTCAGGAGGCCGACAGCAGCGAGGAAACCGCCACCGTCTGCTACGTCAACTACGGCGTGACCTTCGCCATGACCGAGCCGCAGCCGGTTTCCGGCGCCAATGCCATCCCGTTGTTCAAGGGCCTGGCCGAGCAGAGCCGGCAGCCGCGCTGGAACTTCTTCAAGTACGTGGTCGACCGTCAGGGCAAGGTAGTGGCGAGTTTCTCCAGCCTGACCAAGCCGGATGATCCCGAGCTGCTCGCCGCCGTAGAAAAAGCCATCACCTCGCAGCCCTGATACTGCACACGTGAGCTGAGCAGGTGCTCACGCGGTCGGCCTTGACCGCGTGAGTGCATCGATCAGAAGCGGTAGCTGAGTGAAGCCCCCAGGCCGTGAGCGCTGTTCTTGTAGCGTGCACGGTAGGTGCCACGGCTATCGCTGACGTGGTTCACGTCCACCGATTCTTCCTGCAGGTAGGAATAGGCCAGGTCGATGGTCATGTCCTGGTTGGGGCTCCAGCCGGCGCCGACGCTGAAGATGGTACGGTCACCGGAGGGCACGCGCGGCGAGCGGTCGACGTTGTTGGTCGGCGATTGGTCGATGGCGATACCGGTGCGCAGCGTCCACTGCGGGCTGACCTTGTACGAGAGACCGATCGCATGGGCCCAGGTATCGTGCCAGTTCTGTTCCTCGACGATGGTGGCGAGGTTGGCCGGCAGCGTTGCCGAGTCGTTCTCCACGCGGATTTCCTTGAAGCGGCTCCAGCGCGTCCAGGTGCTGCCTGCATACAGCGTCAACGCATCGCTCAGGTCGTGAGTGATCGACATATCCACCGACTCGGGCGTGGTCAGGTCCAGGTTGGCGTCGTACTTGCCTGCGATGCCGGCCAGTGGCGACGCTTCGACACGAGTGTCGCCCTCCAGCTCGTACTTCACGCGTGAATGGTAGGTCAGGCCAGCGCGGGTCTGGGGGGTGAACTCGTAGAGCACGCCGGCATTGAAGCCGACCGCGACATCTTCACCCTTGACCTTCACTTTGCCATCGCCGAGCGGCGTGAACAGAGATGAGGTCAGTTCCCCTTCGATGTGGTTGAAGGTCGGGCCGAAACCCACCGACAGCTTGTCGTTGAAGCGATAGCTCAGGGTCGGCTGCACGGTGATCACGCGCACGTAGCTCTTGTCGGCATAGTAGCGGCCCTGAAAGCTGCTCTCGTAGTCGGTCATCAGGCCAAAGGGCACGTAGATACCGATGCCGAACGCGACCTTGTCGTCCAGCGGTTTGACGTAATAGCCCATCGGCACGCCAGTGGTCGGCACCATATCGCCGTCGTTGCTGCCGCTGATGGGGCCGGCCGGGGAGCTGGCGCTGACCCGGTCGATATCGCTCTTGGCGTGAATCGCCGCAGCACCTACATACACTTCGTCGCGCTTGAGGCGGGCCATGCCGGCGGGGTTGCCGAACACGGTGCTGGCGTCATCGGCAGACGATGAGCGTCCGGCGAAGGAGGTACCCATGCCGGAAATGCTTTGTTCGTTGAGGGCGAAGCCGCTGGCGAAACCATGGCTCGAGGTGGCGGTGATGGCGACGGCAAGACCGGTCTTGAGAAGACGTTTGCTCACGGGGAGGCTCCTGTGGTGAGGCGAGGGGGGCGCACGCTACAGTTTTTCCTGACCCCTGCCAAGGCGCTGAAGTTCCCGAAATAGAGCGTATTGTCGGACAATTGGCGTGTTTCTGTGTTGATCTTCTTTATGAGTGTTTCTGACTATTCGGTCAGGCTACCTGGCTACCTGGCTGACGGGCTCGACGCAGCGTCGCCAGGCTTCGAGAAAGTCATGTTGACCCGCCTGTGGCTGAAAAACCTTGCACCAGATCCGGCCCATGGCCAGCAGGTCATCGGCAGCCGGCAGTTCCAGGTTCTCGGTTTCCACCAGTAGCCAGGCAATGGCAGTGGCGTAGCGCAAGTTGACCGTCAGCTCCATGTGCGGCGCTTCCAAGAAGGCGTGCTGGCTGGCGAGGCCACGGACACGGCTGGCAAGTTCCGGGTCGAAGGCCAGATGCTGATCCCAGAGTATCTGGTGGCTTTGTTCGCTGATGCGGTAAAGGCCGTGACCTTGCGGGGTGTCCAGCGCGCTGCCCAGTGCCGACTGACAGGCCGCAGCCCCCAGCAGCAGCGCTTCGGCCGTGGCGCTATGGCGCTCGAGATAGAGCAGGGTAGGGCGGATCACATGCTGGCTGAGATCGCAGGCGGCAATTCCCATGGCATCCTCGCGGAGGGTGCCGGTGGGGCCGGGCGCGTGGCAGCTGTTAGCAGACCGATGAAAAACTATCTCGGCTTTGGCTTCCTGCGTCGCTCTACCTCCTGCCTCCATGCAGTCGTGCGTTGGCAATCCTGCGTTAAAAACAGCCTCGCGTGCGAGCCCAGGCTAGGCGCCCCCGCCAGAAATGCTCATTTACGCTTGTAAAATCGAGCGCGATTCCGACCGTTTCTCGGCTGTTTTTGCCTTGTCTTGCCTGCCTCGCTAACGTTTTTCAACGGCCTGGGTTCTTCGATAAAGGCCCCACCGGGAGCGGGGTTAGCCGCTCATTTTCAAGTCTAGTGCGACATTTAAGCTGTAAAGGACTGTTTTTAAATTGATTTCGGATCTGAGTTGTTGGGCATATTTCGATTGGTGCTTAAATGAAGTTCTGAAAAATCCATTTACCGTCACTCCCGCGGAGGCGGGAGCCTAGGCACTACGGAGGTTTTGGATTATTCCCCTGTGGGCCAGCGCAAGCGTTGTTCAGCGACGGAGCTGCTGTCCCGCCTGCGCAGGAATGACGACTGTTTCAGCGTTTCCTTAAAGCCATTGATCAATCACCCGTGGCTACCGGGCGCGTCGGATCGGTGATCCATTCGCTCCAGGACCCTGCATAGAGCGGTGCCAGGGGGTAACCGGCGAGGTTCATGGCGAACAGATTGTGGCAGGCAGTGACGCCGGAGCCACAGTAGGCCACCAGGTTTTCCAGCGGACGTTCTCCACGCAGCTTGTCGAAGCGCTCGCGCAAGGCGGTCGGCGGAAGGAAGCGGCCATCACCATCCAGGTTGTCGGTGAATACGGCGCATTGCGCGCCGGGAATATGTCCGGCGACCGGGTCCAGTGGCTCGACCTCGCCACGAAAGCGCGGCAGTGCCCGTGCGTCGAGCAGGGTCAGATCCGGGTTGCCCAGGCGTTGGGCCAGATGATCGGCAGTCAGTAGCAGGCTGCTGTCGGGTTGTGCGGAAAAATCGCCTGAGGCGTTGCTCGGTGGCGCCATGGTCAGCTCCTGGCCGGCATCACGCCAGGCTTTCAGGCCGCCGTCGAGCAGGTACAGGCCATCCCGTTTGCCCAGCCACAGCAGCAACCACCAGGCGCGTGCGGCGAAGGCGCCGGGGCCATCGTCGTACAGCACCACCTGGCTGTCCGCCCGCAGGCCACAGCTGCGCAGACGTTCGACCAGGGCGCTTGGGTCGGGCAGCGGGTGGCGACCGGTCAGCTCCCTGACCACCGGGGCGGACAAGTCCTGTTCGAGGTCGAGGAAATGAGCGCCCGGGATGTGCCCGTCAAGGTAGCTGCGACGTCCGTAGGCCGGGTCTTCGAGGGCGAAGCGGCAGTCCAGTAGCAGCAGATTGTCCTGGCCCAGACGTTGTTGAAGATGTTCCGTGCTAATCAGTTGAGCGAGTGGCATGGTGTCTCCTGGGTCATAGCAGGGTTTGCGGCATCATACCGCCTGGCCTGCTATCCGATCGTGTCCCTGGAAGTGGTGTAACTGAGGTCTACCCAAAGCGCCGTCAGGCGTAAGAGGAAGGCCATCGTGGTTCTTGGCTAAGGTTGAGTTTGCAGACCTAACCATCACCGGAGAAACCACGAT